>OOBW01000355.1_pt1 | contig 38034 bp, 30 predicted proteins | sample 1671701 | NCBI WGS metagenome assembly OOBW01 (sample SAMN06348183, study PRJEB24527) | human gut metagenome | biome: human gut; feature: ankylosing spondylitis patient; material: feces | host: Homo sapiens | place: China | collected 2015-10 | reverse complement strand
TGTGCAGATTTGAAAAATGCCGCTGTAATCAGTAACAGTATTTTCAGTCTGAAGGAGCTTTTTGAATGCCTGAGAGATATCTGTGCAGCGAGCGATAAGCCTATCGTTCTGATGATTGATGAGGTGGACAGTGCTTCTAATAATCAGGTTTTTTTAGATTTTTTGGCACAGCTCAGGGCGCAATATATCGAACGTGCCTGGCAGCCTGCGTTTCAATCTGTTATCCTTGCCGGAGTATATGATATCAAAAATCTTAAACAAAAGCTGCGTGCCGATGAAGAGCATAAATATAACAGTCCTTGGAACATAGCGGCGGATTTTACGATAGACATGAGCTTTTCACAAGCCGAGATTGCTGCTATGCTTAATGAATATGCCAAGGATTACGGTCTTGCTTTTGATACAGGAATCTTTGCGGGCTGGATTTACGATTATACGGCAGGCTATCCGTTTTTGGTTTCCAGATTGTGCCAGCTGCTAGACGAAAAGGTTTGCTTAATGCCGGAATATGCTTCTAAAAAAGCAGCCTGGACTAAGGATGGCTTTAATGCGGCAGTACGCCTGCTTTTGCAGGAGAAAAACACCTTATTTGAATCCTTGATAGGGAAGCTGCACGCCTACCCGAAGCTGAACCGGATGCTAAAGGCAGTGCTTTTCTCCGGCAATATGTATCCTTACAGTGCCGATGAAGCAGCTATTGATATGGCTACGATGTTTGGCTTTATAAAAAATAAAGACGGGTATGTAGCGATTGCCAACAGAATTTTTGAAACCAGACTGTATAATTATTATCTGGCGGAGGATGAGCTGCAGAAGGCTGTAGTTTAACTTGAGATGCTTAACGCTTTGCGTATTACTGACGGTAGTACGCAGAGCGTTTTTTGTTGCTTTCTTTCTAAAAATGATGTAAAATAAAAGAAAACGAAAGGAACGAAAGCTAATGACAAAAGAAACACTTGCGTATGAGAATATCGACAGAGAGTTTAAAGAGCTGTATGTCAGTGACATCAAAAAAACAGTAGTTGCTTTTGCCAATACAGAGGGCGGAATTTTATATATCGGCATAAATGATGCAGGAGAGGTTGTCGGTCTGCAAAACGTAGACGATGTAATGCAGCAGACAGCCAATACGCTTAAGGACAGCATTGCACCGGATGTTATGCCATTTGTCAAAATACGCGCAGTTACCAGGGAAGGCAAACAGATTATTGAGGTTGCGGTGCAAAACGGCACGAGCAGACCGTATTATATTCGTGAAAAAGGCTTAAAGCCAAGCGGTGTTTATATCAGGCAGGGCAGCAGCAACCAGCAGCTGAGCGATGAAGGAATTCGCCGTATGCTGATAGAGGTTAACGGCAAAAGCTACGAAAGCATGCGCAGTATGCAGCAGGAGCTGACCTTTACTGCTTTGCGCAAGCATTTTCGGCAGCGTGAGCTGAAATTGGACGAGGCGCAGCTGCGCACTCTTAAGCTCATCGGTGACGATGGCTTGTACACGAATCTGGCGCTGCTGCTTTCCGAGCAGTGCGAGCATTCACTGAAGGTAGCGGTTTTTCAGGGCAGTACGAGAGCGGTTTTTCGCGACAGACGTGAGTTTACCGGCTCTTTGCTGCAGCAGCTTTACGATGCTTACGCATTTATAGATAATTATAATAAAACCAAAGCAACCTTTCATGGTCTGGAGCGTGTAGATACGCAGGATTATCCGCCTGAGGCTGTGCGCGAGGTGCTGCTGAATTGCCTTGTACACCGTGATTACAGCTTCAGCGGCAGCACGTTGGTTAATATTTACGATGATCGCATTGAGTTTATCTCTTTGGGTGGACTTGTTACGGGCTTAAAAATGGAAACAATTTTCATCGGCGTATCGCAGACGCGCAATCCTGCGCTAGCTGCTGTGTTCTACCGCTTGCGTTTAATAGAGAGCTTTGGTACGGGAATTGAAAAAATTCAGCAGAGTTATCTGGATACTGCGGCAAAGCCGGAATTTATTGCGGTTTATGGTGGCTTTAAGGTTGTTTTGCCCAATATTAATGAGGTGCAGGCCAAGGAGTTTAGCATCAGCGAAACGCAGGAATGCTATGGCTTTGCGGATGAAAAGGACAAAGTAATGCAGCTGGCTGCTATGCAGGGCTATGTTACCCGCAAGCAGGTTGAGGATGCCTTGCAGGTGAAAACAACTAAGGCCTATATGCTTTTGCAGGAGCTGTGTGATGCAGGCAGGCTGGCGCCTGTCGGAGTAGGGAGAAGCAGAAAGTATATTAGCAGGTAAGCTTAACGCTTTGCGTATTACTGACGGTAGTACGCAGAGCGTTTTTTGTTACAAATCTGTAACCTGCTTTACAAAATCACGGATAAATAAAAAAATCTGCAAGATTTTGTACAAATGTGTTGACGAAAGATATCCGCAGTGGTAAACTAGGCACAACTTCAAAAAAACCACAAACTGTTGAGACGGAGATCAAGTCAGCAGATGCGCTTACAGAGAGTTCGGGCAGGTGGAAGCCGGATAGAGATGCAGGCTGATAAATGGACCGTTGAGGGTGCTGTCAAATCGCTTCGGCGAGAGTATTCAGCAACGCAACACCGGCGTTAAGGGTGAGGAGTGTGATGGCACTCTGCGAGAGCGCGTCGCAATGGCGACGAAACAAGGTGGTACCGCAGGTATAAGTATTTACAGCCTGTCCTTGGAATTGCTTAGAAAAGCTAAGCAGCTTAAGGACAGGCTTTTTTGTATAAAAAAACTGTGATAGACCTTCTCGTAGAATGTTAGCGTAAACTATGGGAGGAATTAAAATGATTAAAGAAGCTATTGTAAAAATCGTCGGCAAAGAGGACTTAACCTATAACGAAGCATATGACGTAATCAACGAGATTATGAACGGTGAAACAAGTGCAACGCAGAATGCGGCCTTTCTGGCAGCGCTTTCTACCAAGAGCACTACGGCGGAAACTACCGATGAAATCGCCGGCTGCGCCGCTGCAATGCGTGACCACGCACTGAAATGCGAAACGGGCATGGATATCTTTGAAATCGTCGGCACCGGCGGTGACGGCTCCAACAGCTTCAACATCTCCACAACCTCCGCTCTGGTTGCTGCGGCAGGCGGCATGAAGGTTGCTAAGCACGGCAACCGCGCCGCTTCCTCCAAATGCGGCACCGCAGATTGCTTAGAGGCGTTGGGCGTGAACATTCAGCAGGACCCGGAAAAATGCGTGGAGCTGTTAAAGGAGGTTGGCATGTGCTTCTTCTTCGCACAAAAATACCACACCTCGATGAAATATGTAGGACCTATCCGCAAGGAGCTGGGCATCCGCACCGTATTCAACATCCTCGGACCTTTGACGAACCCCGGCAGCCCGAAGATGCAGCTCTTGGGTGTGTATGACGAGTACCTTGTTCAGCCGTTGGCGCAGGTATTGATGAACCTGGGAGTTAAGCGTGGCATGGTGGTTTACGGTCAGGACAGACTGGATGAGATTTCGCTGAGCGCACCTACTACCGTGTGCGAATTCAAGGACGGCTGGATGAAAAATTATGTTATCAAGCCTGAGGACTTCGGCATGGAGCGTTGCACCAAGGCAGATCTGGTAGGCGGTCTGCCGGAGGAAAATGCTCAGATTACGCGCGACATTCTGGCGGGAGCGCAGGGACCGAAACGCAATGCAGTTTTGCTGAATGCCGGTGCCAGCCTGTATATCGGCGGCAAGGCTGCAAGCTTTGCGGATGGCGTGAAGCTGGCGGCAGAGCTGATTGACAGCGGCAAGGCACTGCAGACATTGGAAAAGCTGATTGAGCTGAGCAATAAATAAGCTGATTAAAGAGGTTAGATTATGATTTTAGATGAGATTGCGGAATATACCAAGGAGCGTGTGCGGGCGCTCAAAGCGCACAAAAGCCTTTACGCGGTGCGTGATGAGGCAGAGGGCAGACCGCAGGGCAAGGATTTCAGGGCAGCGCTTGCTGCCCCCGGCTTGAGTGTAATCGCCGAGCTGAAGAAGGCATCCCCCTCGAAGGGCATCATTGCTCCAGATTTTACGGACATCTACCTGCGCAAGGCTGCAGAGTACGAGGCAGGCGGCGCAGCAGCCATCTCCTGCCTGACGGAGCCGAAGTTCTTTCAGGGCAGCGATGCTTACCTGCAGGCGGTACGCCAAAGAGTGGAGCTGCCGCTTCTGCGCAAGGATTTCACGCTGGACGAGTACCAGATTTACGAGGCCAAATGCATCGGAGCCGACGCTGTTCTGCTTATCTGCAGCCTGCTGAGTGCGGCGCAGCTGGGCGAATACCTGGCGCAGGCGCAGGAGCTGGGGCTGAGCGCTCTGGTGGAGGCGCACACCGCAGGCGAGGTGCAGCAGGCACTGGTGGCGGGGGCGGAAATCATCGGCGTGAACAACCGCAATCTCAAGGATTTCAGCGTGAACCCGCTAAACAGCCTGCGCCTGAGGGATGCAATTCCCGCAAGCAAGATTTTTGTAGCGGAAAGCGGCATTCAATGCGCTGCAGATGCCAAGGCGCTGAAGCAGGCAGGCGTGCAGGCGGTGCTGGTGGGCGAAGCATTGATGCGCAGTGCGGATGCGGCGGCGATGCTGAAGGAGATGCGTGATGCGTAAGGTAAAGGTTAAAATCTGCGGCCTGAAGCGTGCGCAGGATATAGAGTGCGTGAACAGGCTGCTGCCCGATTATATAGGCTTCGTTTTTGCCAAGACCAAACGCGAGGTTACGGAGCAGCAGGCAGCACAGCTGAAGGCAATGCTTAACCCGCAGATTAAGGCAGTCGGCGTTTTCGTCAATGCTGATATAGATATGATTGTACGCCTGGCCAAAAGCAGGACGATAGACATCATCCAGCTGCACGGTGACGAGGATGCGGCCTACTGCGAAAGGCTGCGGCTGCAGACGGAGCTGCCGATTATCAAAGCAGTCCGCGTGAAGGACGCAGGCTCCTTTGAAAATCTGCAAGCCTATCCCTGCGATTACCTGCTCTTTGATACCTATACTAAGGGGCAGTACGGCGGCACCGGCAAGCGTTTTGATTTAGCGCTGGTGGCAGATGAAAAAATCAAGAAGCCGTATTTTATCGCAGGCGGTCTTGAGGCAGCGAATGTTGCAGATGTATTGAAAAACAGTAACGCTTTTGCCGTAGATGTAAGCGGCGGCGTGGAAACAGAAGGGTTGAAGGACCCGGAAAAAATTGCCGCATTTATAGCGGAGGTAAGGGGAGATAACGATGACAAAAGGTAGATATGGTATTCACGGCGGTCAATACATGCCGGAAACTTTGATGAACGCAGTACTGGAATTAGAGGCTGCCTATGAAAAATTTAAAAATGATCCCGAATTCAAGGCGGAGCTGGCGCGCCTGTACCGCGAATATGCCAACAGACCGTCCCTACTGTATTACGCAGAGAAGATGACTAAGGACTTGGATGGCTGCAAGATTTATCTGAAGCGCGAGGATTTGAACCACACCGGCGCCCATAAAATCAACAACGTTTTGGGACAGATTCTGCTGGCGCAGAAGATGGGCAAAAAGCGTGTTATTGCCGAAACAGGCGCAGGTCAGCACGGTGTTGCGACTGCTACCGTAGCGGCGCTGATGAACATGGAATGCGTTGTTTACATGGGCAAGGAGGACTGCGAGCGTCAGGCGCTCAACGTGTTCCGCATGGAGCTTTTAGGTGCGAAGGTTGTGCCTGTAAGCAGCGGCACCGGTACCCTGAAGGACGCAGTAAACGAAGCGCTGCGCGTATGGACCGAACGCGTTGAGGATACATACTATGTTTTGGGCAGCGTTATGGGCCCGCATCCGTATCCGGAAATTGTGCGCGACTTCCAGAAGATCATCGGCGAGGAAATTAAGGCGCAGATGCTGGAAAAGGAAGGACGCCTGCCTGATGTGCTGGTGGCCTGCGTAGGCGGCGGCTCCAACGCTATGGGTATGTTCTACGACTTCATCGAGGACAAGGACGTGCGCTTAATCGGCGTAGAGGCTGCAGGCCTGGGCGTAGATAATCCCAAGAACGCTGCAACCATGGCAAACGGCAAGCTGGGCATCTTCCACGGCATGAAGAGCTACTTCCTGCAGGATGAATACGGCCAGATTGCTCCGGTTTATTCCATCTCCGCCGGTCTTGATTACCCCGGCATTGGCCCCGAGCATGCTTATCTGCACGACATCGGCCGTGCGGAATATGTTCCTGCTACCGATAAGGAGGCGGTTGACGCCTTCAACTATCTTTCCAAAACAGAAGGCATTATCCCGGCAATCGAAAGTGCGCATGCCGTAGCCTACGCTATGAAGCTGGCACCAACTCTGCCGAAGGATAAGATTATGGTTATAAATATTTCCGGCCGCGGTGATAAGGACGTTGCCGCAATCGCACGTTATATGGGAGTTGATTTACATGAATAGAATACAAAAGGCATTTGACGAAAAGAAAAAGGTATTTATCGGCTTTGTGACTGCAGGCGATCCCAATCTTGCTACAACCAAGGAGCTGGTGAGAGCAATGATTAAGGGCGGTGCAGGCTTAATTGAGTTCGGCATTCCCTTCTCCGACCCCGTGGCTGAGGGCGAGGTTATCCAAAAAGCGGATATGCGTGCGTTGGCTGCAGGCACTACTACCGATAAAATTTTTGACATCGTAGCGGAGCTTCGCGAGGAAACACAGGTACCGCTGGTATTTTTGACCTACGCTAATCCGATTTATGCCTACGGTGCGGAAAAATTCTTTACCCGCTGCGAAGAATCAGGTGTAGACGGCGTCATCATACCGGATATACCGTATGAAGAGCGCGAGGAGATGCGTCCGTTCAGCGAACCGCATAACGTTGCCCTGGTGCCGCTGATTGCGCCTACCTCCAAGGACCGCATCCAGAAAATCGCCGCTATTGCCCAAGGCTATGTATATGTAGTTTCTTCCTTAGGCGTTACCGGCGTGCGCAGCAACATCACTACCGATATCGACGGCATTGTGGCAGAGGTGCGCAAGGCTACCGATATTCCGGTGGCTGTAGGCTTCGGTATCGCTGCTCCCGAGCATGCGTACAGGATGGCTAAGGCCAGTGACGGCGCTATTGTAGGCAGTGCGATTGAAAAAATCGTGGCTCAATACGGCGAGGCCTCTCCCGAGCATGTTTACGAATACGTCAAGAGTATGTCCGAAGCGGTTGCCAAGGCAGCTGCGGAGGCTTGATTACAAAAGTTTGGGCACAAAAAAACTCCGTTCCTTACTGCACAGGCAGCAGGGAGCGGAGTTTTTCGTTTTAAATTATTGCAGCGGCATTGGCTCAGTGCCACCGTTTACTGCGTCCGGCTGTTCAAAAATGAAGGCAGGGGACGGATAGTAGAATTTGCAGTGCTGGAAGTTGATAACCTCGGTGGAGAAGCGTTTCAGCAGAGCATAGGAAGCGCGCTCTTCGAAGTCAATCAGGTTGTCCTTGTTGATGTCAGCGTCTTTAACGATTACCAGCAGATAAGCCGGTACTTCCGGTGCATCCTCAGGCACCTGGCTGCGGTCGAGAGGGATGTTCGGAATAATTTCCAGATCACCGATAGGCTGTTGGTTTTCGTTGTACAGCATAGCATGATAAACGTTTTCGTACAGGGTACGAGCGAGTCTTAAAGAATAAGCTCCGGAACTCATATTATTCACTCCTTAAAAAGATGTTTTTGATGACTCTCGCTTTATCTGAAAAAGCAATAAACATAACGCTATTATTGTAACATAGATTACGGAAATAAGCAAAACGAATCTATAATGAAATGATTTCACAGCAATTTATACAGAAAAGCTGTATTAATAATCACAAAATAGCAAGAATTTTTCATAGAATCTGCATTTTTATGCCAATGTATTCTGTATACATGACATTTCTGTCATTTTTTTAGCAGGAATTTACACAATGTTGACGAATAAGAAGAATAACAATATGTTGCTGCGTGAATTTTGTTATCTTAGCACATATGTATTTTAAAGGAGGGGAACTCTTATGAAAAAACTCTTGGCTTTTTTACTTGGTATCATGGTTATGGCTACTATGATTGCCGGCTGCGGCGGTGGAGATAAGAAAGATGATAAAAAACCTGCTGCACAAAAATTCATTAACATTGCTACCGGCGGTACCTCCGGTACCTACTTCCCGTTAGGCGGCGCACTGGCTGATATCCTGAATAAAAATATTCCGGGTACCAATGCTTCCGCACAATCTACCGGCGCTTCCGTAGCAAACGTAAACCTGCTCAGCCAAGGCAAGGTTGAAATTGCTTTTATTCAAAATGATATTGCTTACTATGCTGCCAACGGCACTGAAATGTTCAAAGGCAAACAGGTTGCCGGCCTGCAAGGTCTTGCAACTCTGTATCCGGAAACCGTACAGATTGTTACCCTGAAAAAATCCGGTATCAAATCTGTTGCTGATTTCAAAGGCAAACGCATCGCTGTAGGTGCTGCAGGCTCCGGTACCGAAGCTAACGCTCGCCAGATCATGGAAGCATATGGCATTAAATATGATGATATTAAGGTTCAATACCTGTCCTTCGGTGAAGCTGCAAGTGCTCTGAAAGACGGCAACGTTGATGCTGCTTTCGTAACCGCAGGCCATCCGACCGCTGCTATTCAGGATATCGCAACTCAGAACGATGTTGTACTGGTTCCGGTAGATGCTGATAAGGCTGACGCTCTGATCAAACAATATCCGTTCTACACCAAGCTGGTTATCAAAGCCGGTACTTATCCGAAGCAGGATGCTGACGTTACCGCAGTAGCAGTAAAATGCATGCTGGCAGTAACCGACAAGATGGACGAAAACACCGCTTATGCAATTGCTAAAGCTCTGTACGGCAACCTTGACCGTATGAAATCCGCTCACTCCGCAGCAAATGCTATCAGCAAAGATACTGCTAAAGACGGCATGTCCATTAAGCTGAACCCGGGTGCTGAAAAATTCTTTAACGAAAAATAAGGATTTTAAATGATGCCGAACTTCAAAGACCGGAAACCGGCGTTTGCCGGTGGCCGGTCTTTTTTCCCAGTAAAGAATTTAGTAATTATTGTAAGCGTTGTGTTAATGCTTTTGGGGTGGTATAGTATGCGCCTGGTGGTGGCGATTATACCTGAGGGAACTTCGGGAGCTGTTGCTTTTGCCACAGCGGCAGGTGATGAATGGTACATCAGCCTGACGCATTCGGTGGAAAAAACTGCCTGGAATGATTATTTCAGGGTTAACGGCGCAAATAACATGACCATGACGCACACCCGCTTCTCCTCCCTGGGCTGGGGCTATCCGTATTCCGCTGCCGACGGCAAGCTGACGCAGACCGCCGACGGTAAGTTTGATATGGAGATGAACCGCCCCTATAAGGAGGTTGCCCTGCGTATATCCGAGCAGGCAATGCCGCACATTGTCCACGGCGGCGACAGCTACGATCTGATTGCTCTGTACGGGCAGGGGGCTGCGGTAACGGTGAAGGCCATGTATCGATATCAGTACTGGCTGGAACGGTACTTTTAGGTTTTATTATATTAAATGAGAGGAGCTGATACCCATGTCTGAAAAAGAAAAGAAAGTAAAAGAGCTTTCAGCAGAAGAGGTATTGCAAAAATTTGACAAGGAATCAGACAAGCGTGAGCTTACAGGTGTATGGGGTAAAATTATTTCCGCAATCTGTATTCTGTTTGCACTTTTCCAATTATATACAGCCACCTTTGGTGTGCTGGACGCGCATCTGCAGCGCGCTATTCACTTAGCCTTCGGCTTTTTATTGATTTTCCTGCTGTATCCCAGCAGACATTCCTGGTCCCGCAGCAAGATGCATCCCTTTGATGCATTCCTGGCACTGCTCAGCGCAGGCACTGCCATGTATCTGGTTGTCAACTATCAGGAGCTGGTGCTGCGTGCCGGCATGAATACGGAAACAGACTTCATCGTCGGCCTTATCGGTACGATTATGGTTTTTGAAGCAGCGCGCCGCGTAGTAGGCTGGCCGATGATTATCGTTGCCTTCTGCTTCATGCTGTACGCCTTCTTCGGTCCTTATATTCCCGGTATTCTGGCGCATCGCGGCGTTGGCGTGCAGGAAATGTTTGACCATCTGTTCTTCACTACCGAGGGTATTTTCGGTACGCCTATGGGTGTATCTTCTACCTTTATTTATCTGTTCATCCTCTTTGGTGCTTACCTGGAAACCACCGGCCTCGGCAAATTCTTCATTGATATTGCCAACGCTATCGCAGGCTGGGCAGCAGGTGGACCGGCGAAGGTTGCCGTACTGTCCTCCGGCCTCATGGGTACTGTTTCCGGCAGCTCCGTTGGTAACGTTGCCGGCACTGGCGCTTTCACTATCCCGATGATGAAAAAGCTTGGCTATCGTCCGGCGTTTGCCGGTGCTGTTGAGGCCGCTGCTTCTACCGGCGGTCAGCTGATGCCGCCTGTTATGGGCGCTGCTGCCTTCCTGATGGCAGAATTTGTAGGCGTACCGTACTTTGATGTTGTTAAGGCTGCCGTAATACCAGCAATGCTGTACTACATCGGCGTATGGCTGGGCGTTCACTACGAGGCTAAAAAGTTCGGGCTGAAGGGTACTCCGCGTGACCAGCTGCCGAAGTTCAAAACATTGTTCCTCGAAAAAGGCCATCTGGCTATTCCGTTAATCGTTATCGTTTACCTGCTCGTAAGCGGTTATACTCCTATGCGTGCTGCTTTGGCAGCCATCGTGCTGACCATCGTCTGCGCCTGCCTGCGTAAATCCACCCGCATCGGCTTCAAGCAAATCGTCCAAGGCTTGATTGACGGCTCCAAGGGCGTGCTTGGCGTACTGATTGCCTGTGCTACCGCAGGTATCATCATCGGCGTTGTTACCAAAACCGGCGTTGGCCTGAAGATTGCCACTGCTCTGCTGGACTTGGCAGGCGGTAATCTGCTGCCGGCAATGTTCTTCACCATGATCACTTCTCTGATTCTTGGCATGGGCGTGCCGACAACGGCCAACTATGTAATTACCTCTACCATTGCAGCGCCTGCTCTGGTGCAGATGAATGTACCGGTGCTGGCAGCGCACATGTTCGCGTTCTACTTCGGTATCGTTGCCGACGTTACACCGCCTGTTGCCTTGGCTGCTTATGCCGGCGCAGGTATTGCCGGTGCTAACCCGATGCGTACCGGCGTTATCGCTGCTAAGCTGGCGATTGCTGCGTTCATCGTACCGTACATCTTCGTGCTGGCACCTGAGCTGCTGATGATCAACGCAACTCCGTTCACCATCTGCTACAGCGCCTTCACCGCGATTGTAGGTATGTGGGGTGCTTCCATGGCGATGATTGGCTTCTGCAACAATCTGCTGAACATTCCGCAGCGTATTCTGTTCCTCGTTGGCGGTATCTGCATGATTATCCCTGGCGTATTTACCGACGGTATCGGTGTTGCGCTCGTTGCTGTTGCCTATGTATGGCAGCGCATGAACAAGGTTAAGGGTGCGATTCAGCAAGACGGAGAAGACCTGTAAGCCGAAAATTTCATAGCAAGTTTCATAGTCCTGCATGCATTTAAGATGCTGCGCAGGACTTTTTTATTGATTAACATTGTTTATTCTACTTTTTATGTTTTCTGAGATGATCCCAAGGCTTTTCAACGTTTTACCGCAACCATAAGCCTTGACGGCAGTGCTTAGCTTTTGCCTCAAATTTAAATAACTTAAAATTTTACGCAAATAAAAGCAGTAACGCAGCAGAAGCTGAAAAACCTGTCAGGACATGACCTGCATCTGGATATTCTGGCGCAGGAAGAAAACGGCAGGCTTTTCAATGTAGAGGTACAGAACCGCAGTAGTGGCGCTGCAGCACGCAGAGCACGCTATCATCTGAGGTTGCTGGATGCTCACAGCCTGCCGAAGGGCGAATTATACCAAAAGCTGCCGGATAATTACGTTATCTTTATCACGCAGTATGACGTGCTGAAGGGCGGGTTGCCGATATACCACATCAGTAGAAAAATAGAAGAAAACAATGCAGCTTTTGTTGATGGTTCGCACATCATCTATGTAAATAATAAAATTAAGGATAACACACCACTCGGACGTCTGATGCATGATTTCAACCGTAGTAATCCAGACGATATGTATTATCCGGGATTAGCAGAAAAGGCAAGATATTTTAAAGAAACAGAAAAGGGGTTGACGAATATGGGCGATGTATTTGAAAAATTACTTGCAAAGAGAGAAAAAGAAGCTGCTATGAAAGCAGCAGAAAAAGCTGCTAAAGAAGCACAAGCAAACAAAGTCGAGCTTGCTAAAGGGCTCCTTGCAGATGGCATGAGCATCGAATTCACCGTGCGCCACTCCAAACTTTCGGAAGCAGAGGTGCGTGAGCTGGCGTCCAAGCTGACAGCATAAGAGCATAACAACACTAAAGGCGTTCTACCCAACTGCGGTAGAACGCCTTTTGCTTTAATGTTGTGTGTGCGTATCAGGATTGCTCAGCTTGCAATGCTTCGACTTGCTCAATCGGGAGAGAAGTAGCCTTGGCGATATCCTGCACAGAAAGTCCCATGCTGAAAAGACGCTTAGCAGTAGCGAGTTTTTCTTTAGCTTCACCTTCAGCAAGACCTATTTCCTTGCCTTTGGCAATACCCACAGCTTCGCCCTCACGCCTCTCATCTAACAAACGCGCTTCCATAAGCATAAATTCTCGCCTCACTTTCGTATCTAATTTGAGATAGCTGATTTCATCGTCAATCTGCTTGGTGAAATCAGTAGTTACAATGTGGTTATTTACATAATCATAAAAGCTCTTGATGTCTTTAGAAATATCGCCATGCGTACCCTTAGTATTCAACAGCATAGTGGTCGCTTCATCCGGAAGCTCCAGCTCCAGATTTTCAAGACACCGCTTCTTAAAGGTATAGACATAATTACCTTTTTCAAAGAAGTCAAAAACACAGATAAAAATAATAAATGTCGGTGGCAGCAGGTCATACGGCTGTCCCTTCTGCAGCAAATCAATATCAAGCAGCGCCTGGTAATAGCGGGAACGCTTGGGAAGAACGTAGGTGTCCGTATCGGGATTTTTATTGTTTTTCACCTGCATCTCCAGATTATAATGCGTGTTTTTATCATCCGCTACGATGATATCAAGGCGGATACCGCGGCTGGTGTACTCAGGCTCAAGCGTCTTTTCTGCCTCCAGATAGTTGATGTCCGCAATTTCTATCTGCAGCAGCTCCTCCAGCAGATGCTTGCAGATGCGCTTGCGCGACATAACCTTCTTGAAGATGAAGTCACTTTGAATCGTCAGGTTGGCAAATTTTGTTAGCAGGTCTTGCATGGTTTCTCTCCTTTCATTTTAACACAGATGCAATAAAAAATACATAAGCAGCGCAAAAACAAAAAAGAGTAGTACCCTGACGATAAAAAATCGTCAGTTTGTACTACTCTTAGAATGTACCAGATAAAAATAAATGGCCTTGCTTAAGCTTCTGCAGAAAAGGTGCATCTGCAGGATATACTGCTTATTTAATTGTCCGCAGGTAAATGAGCCGGAGGCTTATGCTTACTTGCGGTTTTCAAGAACTTAGTTTAAGTTTACTTGAAATACAGGGGAATGTCAAGGGAGTAAGGGGGCGCACCTTGCCCGCAGCCGCTTTTTGCATGCGCTTTACCTCTGCCAAAAAATCATCCGTTTAGCAACAAACTTTTCACAAAAAATATGTATCACTATTTGTCAATAGCCCATATTTAGTGTATAATAAAGTAGAGAGTATGTGTGCGGACACAGTATCAAATTCAATTTCTACATTTGTACGGAAGAATGTAAAATAAAAAATGGAGGTGTATTTTTTTTGGGTAAATTTCAACATAAGGTCCAGATTATCCCGCTGGGTGGTTTGGGCGAAATTGGTAAAAATATGACGGTATTCCGTTACGGGGACGACATGATCCTGATTGATGCAGGCCTGATGTTCCCTGAAGACGATATGCTCGGCATTGACTTGGTTATTCCCGATATTACATATTTGGTTGAGAATAAAGATAAAATTAAGGGTATCTTTCTGACACATGGTCACGAGGACCATATCGGTGCGCTGCCCTATGTTATGAAACAAATTGATTGTCCCGTTTATGGTACCGCACTTACTCTGGGTATTTTACAAGGCCGCTTGAAGGAAAACGGTGTAGGCAACGAAAACCTGCACGTAGTAAAACCCGGTGACAAGATTAACGCCGGTGCTTTTAAGCTCGATTTCATCCGCGTAAACCACAGCATTCCCGACGCTGTTGCTATCGCGATTACTACTCCTATCGGTGTTATTATCCACACCGGTGACTTCAAAATTGACCACACTCCTGTTGACGGACAGGTTATGGAATTCAATAAATTTGCTGAATACGGCGACCGCGGTGTACTGTGCCTGTTGGCAGACAGCACCAACGCCGAGCGCCCGGGCTTCACTCCCAGCGAAAAAATGGTTGGGCAGACCTTTGACGAGGAGTTCCGCTATGCTAAGCACCGTATTATCGTAGCAACCTTCTCTTCTAACGTACATCGTATCCAGCAGGTTATTGATACTGCTGTGAAGTATGACCGTAAGGTAGCAGTTATCGGCCGCAGCATGGTGAATGTTGTTAATATCGCTAAGGAGCTGGGTTACTTAAAGGTTCCCGAGGGCGTTTTGATTGATATTGATGAAACTCATAACTATACGCCGGAAAAGGTTGTTATTATTACCACCGGCAGTCAGGGCGAGCCGATGAGCGCACTCACCCGTATGGCTATGAATGACCATAAAAAGGTTGATATTATGCCCGGTGATACAGTAATTATTTCTGCTACACCGATTCCGGGCAACGAAAAGCTCGTTTCCCGTACTATCGACCATCTGTACAAGCTGGGTGCGGACGTTATTTATGAAAAGAGCAACGGCGTCCACGTTTCCGGCCACGCCAGCCAGGAGGAAATCAAGATGATGCACAATCTGGTGCGTCCGCGTTTCTTCATGCCTGTGCATGGTGAATACCGTCACCTGGTTAAGCATGCTAACTTGGCAAAATCCCTGGGCATGCCGGCAGATCACATTGTTATCGGTGAAAACGGCAGCGTTATCGAGCTGACCAAGAGCAGCATTACCATTAACGGCAAGGTGCCTGCAGGCAAGGTGCTGGTTGACGGCCTGGGTGTCGGCGACGTAGGCAACATCGTACTGCGCGACCGCCGTCAGCTTTCTCAGGACGGTATTATGATTGTTGTTGTAACCATCGACAAGGAATCCTGCCATGTGGTTTCAGGTCCGGATATCGTTTCCCGCGGCTTTGTTTATGTACGCGAGGCCGAGGACCTGATGGACGAAGCTCGTGATAAGGTGCAGGCTGCGTTGGACCGTTGCGAGGAAAACAATGTTTCCGAATGGTCGGCAATCAAGTCTACCGTGCGTGATTCTCTGGGACGCTTCCTGTTCGAGAGAACCCGTCGCCGTCCGATGATTCTGCCGATTATCATGGAGATTTGATAGTTTTAAGTGATTAGTGACTAGTGATTAGTGAATAGTTTTTGGTGAGCGGTTGTCAGCAGTCAGCTGATAAAGGATGACTGCCGGTAGCTGCAATTTTAGGAGTTGTCTTATCTTGAGCAAGGAAAGAAGAAGGAAGCAACAGAATAGAAGCTACTCGCGCCCTGTCGGCGTTGTCTGCCTGCTTATTGGTCTGCTGTTTGCAGCCGCTCTTCTTGTGACGGTTGAGGACGGTGTAATGCATTATGCTTATCTGGTGGAGCAGAATCTGCTGGGTAAGGGTATCTTTTTGCTGCCTTTGGCTTTCTTTGCTGCGTCCTTTGCTTTGCTTAAAGGACAATTTGGTGTTTTTAACAAGAGAACATTAATTTTTACTTTGGTGACGCTGTGCCTTACAGGCACAGCTCATCATGTTTTTGTGCCTGTTGGCTCTGAGCTGGAGCCTTCGCTGATAGCGGATGGCGGCGGTCTTGTCGGCGGCCTTTTGCTGAAGCTGCTGCGTTCCTTTGCAGGTGATGTAACTGTTTACATCATTCTGGCCTTAGGCTGGCTGTGGCTGCTTGGCTTGGTGCTGCCGCTGCGCAAATGGTGGGAGCTGTGGCAGGATTACCTGACCTCCGATGAGATTACGCTGGTGCGCCCCGACGATAAGGTAAGGGAGGAGCGCATGCGTCCGGAGCCTGCGGTAAGAACCGTGTTCAAGCGCAAGAGTGCCGCGCCTCAACAGCATGCCGCTCCCGCGGATAATGTTATCAGCAACTATACCAGCCCCGAATTTGATGCCTTTAACGAGGGCGTGCAGAAGAAAAGTGCCTTCAGAAGCATTTTGGGCTTTACGAAAAACAAGAGCGTTTACGAAAAATCTCCTTTAAAAGAGGAAATAGAGCGTGACCCGGTGCAGCTGCCCGAATGGGAGCAGTCAAGACCCGAGGTCATTGTAAGACCGATTATCAATTATGACGATGATTACGAGCCGGACAGCTGCTTTCTGGATGATGCGGAGCCGCCGGCTGCCGAACTAGAGCCTGAGCGTCCTGCTTCCGTAATCCGCAATACCTATCGCGAGGAGGCTGCAGCGTTTGCAGCGACTGTTAAGGCAGAGCCGCAGCCTGAGCCCGAACCGGAGAAGCCGGCCGTAACGATTTTTGACAGCGCAGATAAAATTGTCGCAGCGGAGCCTGCTCAGCAGACCGCTGCAGCATATGAGCCCGAAGCGCAGGCCGCGAGCAGCTATCAGCTGCCCCCGCTGGAGCTTCTGGATACGCCGAAGGCCAGTGACCCGTCCACCTATCAGAAGGACATCATGGACCAATGTGCGGTGCTGGAGCAGACCTTGGCAGACTTCAAGGTGCGCGCCAGAGTTGTTGCCGTAACACGCGGACCGTCGGTTACCCGCTTTGAGCTGGAGCCTGCGGCAGGTGTCAAGGTAAGCTCGGTGGTGAACCTTGCGGATGATATTGCCCTGCGTCTGGCTGCGCCCGGTGTGCGTATCGAGGCGCCGATTCCCGGCAAATCCGCCATCGGCATCGAAGCGCCGAACACGAAGAACGATCCCGTGTGCTTCCGTGAGGTTGTGGAGGCAGGCAGCGTGCGCAATGCCAAGGAGCATCTGTGCATCGGTCTGGGCAAGGATATCAGCGGTGATATTATTTCCGCCGACCTTGCGAAAATGCCGCACCTTCTGGTAGCAGGCTCCACAGGCTCCGGTAAATCGGTGTGCATCAATACGATTATCGCCGGTCTTTTGTACCGTGCTACCCCGGACGAGGTTAAACTGATTCTTGTCGACCCTAAGGTCGTAGAATTGTCTAATTACAATGGTATTCCGCATCTTTTAACACCTGTTGTCACCGAGCCGAAAAAGGCAGCCAGCGCGCTGCACTGGGCGGTAGCGGAAATGGAGCGCCGTTATAAGGCGTTTGCCGACAGCCGTGTGCGTGACATCAAAACCTATAACGCACAGGCCGCCGAAAAGATGCCTTATATCGTAATCATCATCGACGAGCTGTCAGACCTGATGATGGTAGCCAAGGTTGATGTGGAGGATGCCATCCTGCGTCTGGCACAGAAGGCCCGCGCTGCCGGTATCCATCTGATTCTGGCAACCCAGCGTCCGTCCGTAGATGTTATTACAGGCATCGTCAAGGCGAATATTCCTTCACGTATTGCTTTCGCCGTATCCTCGCAGACAGATTCGCGCACCATTATTGATATGGGCGGTGCCGAAAAGCTGCTGGGCAAGGGCGATATGCTCTTTTACCCCATGGGCTACAACAAGCCCGTGCGTGTGCAGGGGGCCTTCGTCAGCGATGATGAGCTGAATAAAATAGTAGATTTCATTATCAAGCAGTCCATTCCTGTAAATTACAGTGAAGAAGTAACAGAGCAGGAGCTGGAATGTGATAATAAAGGCCATAATGCCGAGGATGCAGGCTCCAATGCGCCTGCAGAGGATGAGCTTTTCGAGGATGCCCTGAGCCTTGTGTTGGACATGGGGCAGGCATCAAGCTCCATGCTGCAGCGACGCTTCCGCATAGGCTATACGCGTGCGGCGCGTCTGGTAGATACCATGGAGGAGCTGGGCATTGTCGGTCAATCCGTAGGCAGCAAGCCACGAGAGGTTATAATGTCGCGTAAGGAAGCAGAGGAACGCTTCCTGCGCCGTGAATAAGCGGAGGTGCAGGCGAAATGGATGATAAGGAAAAGACTGTCGGCGCAATTTTAAAAGAAGCAAGATTAGCTAAGGGTATTTCTCTTGCTGATGCCGAAAAGGCTACCAGTATCCGCAGCCGTTATCTGCAGGCTGTAGAAAATGACGAATATGACAAGACTCCGGGCGAGGTTTTCCTGAAAGGAATAATCCGCAACTACGGCAATTATCTGGGCTTGAACGGTCCGGAGCTTGTTAATGAATATAAAGCAAGTGCTGCCGGTATGGCGGCAGAGGCTGTACGCAGCCAGGGTATCCGCGAGGTGGAAAAGGTCCGTCTCAACATCCAGCTGAAGGATAAGCGTGATATCGGCAGCGGTACAGGCCGCTTTGAAATGCCGGGTTTGCCGAAGCTGCCGATGAAGCAGTGCCTGGCAGGCTTAGCAGCGGTAGCGGTGCTCACAGCAGGCTATTTTGCCATTCCCGCTACGATTAACTATTTTAAAAATATGCCTAAGGATGAGGCCAAGCAGACCGAGCAGGTTAAGCCTGAAGCTAAAGCACCCGCAGTGCTGGACAAGGTTACCGTTGACCTGGAGGCCGAGGGTGACTGCTGGCTGGAGGCAAGTGCCGACGGCAAGGAGCTTTTTGCCGGCATTCTGCATGCTAAGGAAAGCAAGCATTTCGAGGCTAAGGATAAGCTGATTGTCAAATACGGCAATATCGGCGTTGTACGCATCAAGGTGAACGGCGAGGCTGTTGACCTGAAGGGCGAGCATGGCGTGGCCGTCAAGACCTATCTGCGCAACGCTCCCGCACAGCCTGCAGCCGCAGCTAAGGCAGAGGAGGCTGCACCGCAGTCCGAACCCGAAGCCAAGGCCGCACCTGCTGCCGCAGTAGAGGAAGCACCGCAGCCCGCTGCAGCCGCACCTGCGCCGAAGGCAGAAGAACCGAAGCCGCAGGCTGAGGTTAAGCCGGCTGAGCCGCAGCAGCCGCAGGCTGCCGGCGAAGCGAAGGCCGATAAGAAGAAATAATAATTTGTTCAGGAGTTTTTCATGAAACAGTTTTTACCGATTTCCGCTCAAGAAATTGCCGAGCGTGGCTGGGAGCAGATTGACTTTCTGTTTATCAGCGGCGATGCCTATGTAGACCATCCCTCCTTCGGTCCGGCAGTAATCTGCCGTGTGCTGGAGGCGCAGGGCTACAAGGTAGCTATGCTGTGCCAGCCGCGTTGGGATAAAGCAGAATATCTGGCAGAGCTGGGCAAGCCGCGACTGGGCGTGCTTATTTCCGGCGGCAACCTTGACTCCATGCTGTGCCGTTATACGGCAGCCAAGAATGAGCGTGCTGTCGACAAGTATACCGCAGGCGGTGCGGTGGGACAGCGTCCCGACCATGCTACGGCCGTTTATGCGCAGCTCGTCAAAAAGCTGTGGCCAGATATGCCCGTAGTTATCGGCGGCATTGAAGCCAGCCTGCGCCGTTTTGTGCATTTCGACTACTGGGAAAACAAGCTGATGCCCTCTATTCTGGAGAGCAGCGGTGCGGACCTTTTGGTTTACGGCATGGGCGAAAAGCAGATTATGGAAATTGCCGATTATCTGGCAGGCGGTGCCAGCGCCGAGGATATGCATTACATCCGCGGTACAGCTTATATGTCCGACACTTTGCCTGATGACGAATATGTAGAGCTTCCCGACTGGAAGGCTATCAAGGACGACCGCAAGGAATTTGCCAGAGCCTTCAAGCTGCAGAGCAAGGAGCAGGACCCGTTTTATGGCAAAATCGTAGTCCAGAAGGGACAGAAGAAATATATCGTACAGAATCCGAACATCTTCCCACTGACGATGGAGGAGATGGACGCTATCTATGATTTGCCTTATATGCGTAAGTGGCATCCGAGCTACGATGCCAAGGGAGGCGTTGCGGCGCTCGAAGAGGTTCAGTTCAGCCTTGTCAGCAGCAGAGGCTGCTTCGGCAGCTGTTCCTTCTGCGCTATTCATGCGCATCAGGGACGCATCATTCAGGCGCGCAGCCATGAATCTATTCTGCGCGAAGCTAAAATTCTGACGCAGCTGGACGGCTTCAAGGGCTATATCCATGACGTCGGCGGCCCTACGGCTAACTTCCGCCATCCTTCCTGTGCCAAGCAGCTGAAATACGGCGTGTGCAAGGACAGACAGTGCCTGTTCCCCAAGCCGTGCCCCAATATTGATGCCGATCACAGCGATTATATAGCGCTGCTGCGCAAGCTGCGCGCTTTACCGGGCGTCAAGAAGGTGTTTATCCGCAGCGGTATCCGTTATGATTATATGCTGGCGGATAAAAAGCAGGATTTTCTGGATGAGCTGTGCCGCTATCACATCAGCGGTCTGCTGAAGGTGGCGCCCGAGCATATCGCACCGCAGGTTCTGGCGCGTATGGGCAAGCCCGGCAAGGAAGTTTATCTGAAGTTTATGCGCCTTTATGCGCAAAAAAATAAAGAAATCGGCCTGCCGCAATATCTGGTGCCGTACTTTATTTCCAGCCATCCGGGCTGCACGCTGAACAATGCTATTGAGCTGGCAGAGTTTTTGCGTGACATCAAGCACAATCCGGAGCAGGTGCAGGACTTTATTCCTACTCCCGGCAGTGCGGCGACGGCTATGTATTATTCCGGTGTCGACCCGGAAAGCGGTGAAACCGTATTTGTGGCCCGCAATCCGCATGATAAAGCAATGCAGCGTGCGCTGATGCAGTACCGTGCTCCGCGTAACCGCAAGCTGGTGCTGGAGGCACTGCAGAAGGCAGGACGCATGGACCTTGTGGGCAGCGGACCTAAATGTCTGCTGCATACGGAGCAGGAGCAGCGCGGCGGAGCGCGTGGCGCGAAGCGTGATGCATCTCGCGGCTCGAAGCGTAATGCAACCCGCAGTGCTGCGGGCAGTGGAGCGCGTAAGGCAACGCGCAGTACCGCTTCAGGCAGTACCGGTGGAAAAAGGCGTGAGGATAAGCGCCGCAGATAGTAACGGAGGGATGAGATGATCCGTTGTATCTTTTTAGTGTTGATATTGGCCGGAATACTGACGGGAGGCTGCGGTGAGCAGCCTGCTCCTGTACAGAACGCAGGGGCAAAAACCATTATCCTGTATTCCGAGCTTGATAATAAATTTACTGAAAATCTGGTGGATGCCTTTAACAAGGATAATAAGGCTAAGCTGCAGCTGAAGGCTGTTTACGAGCTGAAGCCCGGCGGGGAGCTGCCGGACGTTGTGCTGGCCGAGCAACGTACGCTTGCAGGTCTTAAGCGTCAGGGGAGACTGAAGCCTGTAGCCTTTGCCGATGGCGACAGACTGCCGCAGAAGTTCCGTGACGCAGATTTGAACTGGTACGGCGTTTTCTATGATCCGATAGTTTTTCTGCTCAACCAGCAGTATGCCCGTACTGTCGGTCAGACTAATATCTGCAGCTGGCAGGATTTGGCAGGAAAAGAGCAGCTGCGCATTGCTCTGGAAAATTTATCCGACAGCAACAGCACGCAAAACTTTCTGGCAGGTCTGGCAGACCGCTTTGGCGAGGATGAATCGCTGGAGTATTTAGGCGATATCAACCGCTTTATCGGGCAATATGCCAAGTTCCCCTTTACACCTGTGCGCATGGCGGCGGTGGGTGATGCGGATGTGGCCATAACAAGACAAAGCTACGTTTTTAAATATCTGGAAAATAAATTTCCCGCTTATGTTGTCTATCCCAAGGAGGGCACGCCGGTAAATCTTTTCTGCACAGGCCTCTTTAAGAATGCTGCCGATGATTTGCAGGGCCTTGCGGTTATGGAATGGCTGCTGACAAGTCCGCAGGTGCAGGCGATAGCGCAGGAAAACGCTACAGGCTACATGTTCATTTTTCCGCGTGGCTTTGACGAGGCTGCTGCCGATGCAGATAAAATCTGGCTTAACAGCAGCTATCTGGAGCCTGATAAGCAGGACGGACTGACGAATAAGTGGCTGAGTAAGGTAAGATTCAGTAAATAGTGATTAGTGATTAGTGAACAGTGATTAGTCGTTAGTCATCAGTGATTAGTGATTAGATTATAGTGATTTATGCTCTTGCTTGCTGTCCCGACAGCTTGGGTGAGGGCAGCAGGTTTTGGAGGTAAAGAATGAAAATAGGTATGGTCAGCCTCGGCTGTCCCAAAAATCTGGTAGATTCTGAAGTTATGCTGGGTATTATCAAGGATAAGCAGCTGGAGATTACCAATGATCCAGCAGATGCCGAACTGATTATTGTTAATACCTGCGGTTTTATCGAAAGTGCGAAGGAGGAATCCATCAGCACAATTTTACAAATGGCGCAATATAAGGAGGAGGGCAGCTGCAAGTATCTGATTATGACAGGCTGCCTCGGCCAGCGTTATGCAGACGAGCTTTTCGAAAGCATGCCGGAGGTTGACGCTATCGTCGGTACCGACAGCTTCACCGATATCGGTTGGGTTATCGACCAGGTGCTGGCAGGCAAGCGCGTAAAGCATTTGCAGAAGCTGGAAAGCAAAAATGTACAGGCTCCGCCCAGAATGCTGACTACTCCCGGTTATATGGCGTATCTCAAAATTGCCGAGGGCTGCGACAACTGCTGCTCCTACTGCATTATTCCGCAGCTGCGCGGTCCCTACACCAGCCGTCCTTATGATGAGGTTATGGCAGAGGCAAGAAGCCTTGCTGTTCACGGCGTCAAGGAGCTGATTGTAGTTGCGCAGGACACCACCCGCTACGGCGAGGACCTCACCGGCAAGCTTCTTTTGCCGCAGCTGCTGCGTGACCTCAACGAGTTGGAGGGCATTGAGTGGATCCGCGTTATGTACCTGTATCCCAACAACTTTACGGATGAATTGATTGCAGCCTTCGCCGAATGCGACAAGGTGTGCAAGTATATTGATATTCCTCTGCAGCATGCCAGCGACAGACTGCTCGAAAGCATGAACCGCTATGATACACGCGCGCAGGTAGAGGAGCTTCTGGCCAAGCTGCGTGAGCGTATTCCGGGAATTACTATCCGCACTACCTTTATCGTGGGCTTCCCCGGTGAAACCGACGAGGATTTTGCGGAGCTGATGGACTTTGTTGAAAAGCAGCGCTTTGAAAACGCAGGCGTGTTCCAGTATTCCCAAGAGGAGGGCACTGTGGCCGGCGCTATGGAAAACCAGATTGAGCCTGAGGTTAAGGAAAACCGCTATCATGAGCTGATGGCGCTGCAGGCAGGTATTTCCGAAGAAATCCATCAGGAGCGCGAGGATGAGGAGCTGGACGTTATCGTCGAAGGCTTTGATGAAGAAAACCCCGCTCTTGCGGTAGGACGTTCCTATCACGAGGCACCCGATATCGACGGCAACATCTTTATCGAAAATGCCGCCGAGCTGGAGGTAGGCCAGATGGTAAGAGTGCGTATTCTGCAAGGCTTTACCTATGAAATGGTGGCAGAGCTGGTTTAAGAGCGTTGCTGTAAGAGTCAAAATAACCGGTGAGAGGGTGACAGCAGATGAAGGTTGAAATCATTACTACCGGGACGGAGCTGCTGCTGGGTGAAATTTTAAACACCAATGTGCAGTATTTATCCCGCAAGCTGAACAATATAGGCTTTGATGTTTTATATCAAACTACGGTCGGAGATAATCCGGAGCGTATGCGCGCAGTGCTGGAGCAGGCCATGCAGCGCGCCGATATCATCATTACCAGCGGCGGTCTGGGGCCGACGCGCGGTGATATTACCAAGGAGATGGTGATGGAGGTTTGTCATACCGAAGGCTATCTCGATTTGGATACATGGGGACGCATAGATGCATATTTTGCCAAGAAGGGACTTTGCCCCTCGCAAAATAACGAAAAGCAGGCGTATGTTCCCATCGGGGCCGAGGTACTGCAGAACGATGTGGGTACCGCTCCCGGACTGTGGCTGGAATATAAGGACAAAATCTTCATTATGCTGCCCGGACCTCCGAGCGAGCTTACGGATGTGTGCGAAAAGCAGCTGCTGCCGCGTATGCTGCAGCGCTTCAGCGAGCACGGCATTATCATGTCGCGCACTCTGCATCTGCGTGGTATCGGCGAATCCATGGTGGCATCCAAGCTCGACGAGCTGATTATGGCGCAGACAAATCCGACGATTGCGCTTTATGCCCGCTACGGTGAAATTCTCATCAGGCTTACAGCGAAGGCTGCCAATGATAAAGAGGCAGTCAAGCTGCTCGACGCTATGGAAGCCAAGGTGCGCAAGAGCGTTGATAATTATATATACGGTGTGGATGATGCCACTCTGGCGGCCTGCTTAGGGCAGGAGCTGCTGAAGCAGGGCAAAACTATTGCCTTTGCGGAATCCTGCAGCGGCGGTCTTGCCAGCAGCCTGGTTACGGATGTGCCGGGCAGCAGCGAATATCTGCTGGGAAGCATCGTCAGCTACACTAACATGGCCAAGCAGAAGCTGCTCAATGTACAGGCAGATACGCTGGCCAAATACGGTGCTGTCAGCCGCGAAACCGCCTGCGAAATGGCGCTGGGCGTGCGCAAGCAGCTGGGCAGCGATTACGGTGTGAGCATTACAGGCAACGCCGGACCGGGAGCCAGCGAGGGCAAGCCGGTAGGCCTTGTATATATTGCCGTTGCCACTGACGATGTGGTATATTGTCAGGAGCACCGTTTTATGTCGACAAGAACAGAAAATAAGCTGAGAATAGCTCAGACAGCTATTTCCATGGCTATTGATAAATTATTAGAAGAAAAAAACAATATGGAGGATAAACATTAATGACCATTCAAAAAGAGATGTTCGGCAGCTTAGAGCTGGACAAAAAAATTGTAACCGCCCTGACTGACATGGGCTTCGAAGAGCCTTCTCCAATTCAGGCCGCTACTATTCCCCTGGTGCTCGAAGGTAACGACGTTATCGGCCAGGCACAGACCGGTACTGGCAAAACCGCTGCTTTCGGTATTCCTCTGGTGCAGGCAATTACCGACTTCAAGCATATTCAGGCGCTGATTATGACTCCGACCCGTGAGCTGGCTATTCAGGTTGCGGAAGAGGTAGGCAAAATCGGCCGTACCCGCCGCGTGCGTGCACTGCCTGTTTATGGCGGCCAGCCGATTGAACGCCAGATCCGTGCGCTGCGCAACAATGTGCAGATTGTTATCGGTACCCCGGGCCGTCTGATTGACCATATCAACCGCGGTACTATCCATCTAGACCATATCAAATTCCTTGTACTGGACGAGGCTGACGAAATGCTGGATATGGGCTTTGTTGATGATATCGAAGAAATTATGCGCAGCCTGCCGGTTGAACGTCAGACTCTGCTGTTCTCCGCAACTATGCCCCGTCCGATTCTGAGCCTGACCAAGAAGTACATGAAGGCGCCGAAGAATGTAACTATTTCCAAGGAAGAGCTGACTGTTCCTCTGATTGAGCAATACTATTTCGAAACCAAGGATAAGATTGAAGGCCTGTGCCGTCTGCTAGACGCAGAAATCGACGGCAAGCTGATTATCTTCTGCCGTACCAAAAAGGGTGTTGACGACCTGTCTATCGCACTTTCCAGCCGTGGCTATATGGCTGAGGGCCTGCATGGTGATCTGAGCCAGAACCAGCGTGACCGCGTAATGAAGAAATTCCGCGAAGGCGCTGTTGATGTACTGATTGCAACCGACGTTGCTGCCCGCGGTATCGACGTTGACAATATTACCCACGTTATCAACTTTGATATTCCGCAGGATCCGGAAAGCTACGTTCACCGCATCGGCCGTACCGGTCGTGCAGGCAACACCGGCGTAGCTATGACCTTCATCACTCCGCGTGAGTTCCGCCAGCTGAAGCTGATTGAGCGCACTGTCAAGACTAAAATCCAACGCCGTCAGCTGCCGACTGCTGCTAACGTTATCGAGCGTCAGCGCGACCAGATTATCAGCAAGATGCAGACTGTGCTGGAGCTGAATGCATACCATGACTATATGCCGATTGCCGAAAGCCTGCTGGATGATTACAGCGCCGAAGAGGTTGCTGCCGCAGCTCTGAAGCTGATGCAGGAGGGCATTAAGGCTCTGGAGGCTCCGCAGGAGGATATCCTCTCCAAGGACCTGCGTAACACCGGCGGCCGTCCGGGCATGGTGCGCCTGTTCATCAACATTGGCCGCAGCCAGAAGATTATGGTTAAGGATATTGTCAGCACAATTGCTATTGAGGCAGACATTCCGGCACGTGATATCGGTCTGATTAATATCTATGATAAGTTTACCTTTGTTGAGGTACCGGAGGATGTAGCCGAAAAGGTTATCGGTGCGATGAACAAGAACTTTATCAAGGGGTATAAGGTTAATATTGAGCCTGCGAAGGCAAGAAGATAATAAGGGCGACCGAGTATAATGTGTCATCTGCTTTAGAACGGCTCCTAGGAGTACGAATATGTACGCCGTCGTCGTCGTTCTTTCGCATCTGACACATTCTCCTCTAGTCGCGGAAGCATACATCCCCAATTATTGGAGGTGAATACCCATGGCTAATGAAATTTACGGCAACCTGAAGGGTATCCGTAATTCAGTTATTGAAGAATTAAAAACTTTTTATGATATCCGTCTGGAGGGCGGTCAGCTGCTGACAAGCGAGCTGGCGTTGCGTATGGCGGATGTTACTGATTTTATTAACCGCGAGGTGAGCGTTTACGTTGCGCGCAACGGTCAGGTGCTTGCCGTATCGGTGGGCAATGATCAGAGCGTGGAGCTGCCTCCGGTTGAGGGCAGACGCGGTGCCAGCCGTTTGAGCGGTGTGCGCTGCGTGCATACCCATCCCAACGGCAATCCGCTGCTCAGCGGTGTGGATATTTCCGCGCTGAAGAATAACCGCTTTGATGCGATGATTGCTGTCGGCGTTACTTCGCCTGATATCAGCCAGTCGCAGATGAGCTTCGGCATGATTACCGGTATTGACGATAACGAGCAATATCAGGTGGAATGCTACGGACCGCTGACGCTGCAGGAGGCGGAGGGAGTGTTCTTCCCGAATCTGGCGGCGATGGTGGAGCGCATCCTTGACAAGCAGACGGGCAGTGCCAGTCTGGCGCAGGGAACAGAGCGGGCGATTATCGTCGGCATGGAATACGGTGCCCCCAACAGCAGCGGCTGGACGGCCGAGGATTCCTTGGAGGAGCTGAAGCAGCTGGCAGATACTGCCGGTGCGGAGGTTGTGGCACGCTTCCTGCAGAAGCGCCCCAAGCCGGACCCGGCGTTCTTTATCGGCAGCGGCAAGGTGCAGGAGCTAGCGCTTTATGTGCAGCAGGAGAACGTAGACCTGTGCATTTTTGATGATGAGCTGTCGCCGGTACAGCAGCGTAATATTGAGCAGTCAATGGGTGTGCGTGTGCTTGACCGCACGGCGCTTATCCTTGATATTTTCGCCCAACGTGCGCATACTAATGAAGGTAAGCTGCAGGTTGAGCTGGCGCAGCTGCAGTATACGCTGCCGCGTATTATGGGCAAGGGCCTGGCGCTGTCACGTCTTGGCGGTGGCATCGGTACCCGCGGTCCCGGCGAAACTAAGCTGGAGGTTGACCGCCGTCGCATCCGTGACCGCATTGCTTATATTAAGGAATGCATCGGCAAGGTTAAGAGTGTGCGCACTCTGCACAGGGCCGGACGCGCGAAGGCGAGTGTGCCTACGGTAAGCCTTGTGGGCTACACCAACGCCGGCAAATCCACGCTTTTGAATACGCTGACGAATTCGGATATCTACGCGCAGGACCAGCTTTTCGCAACGTTGGACCCGACTACGCGTCAGTTAGACCTGCCGAATAAGCAGCAGGCTATTTTGACAGATACTGTCGGCTTTATCCAACGCCTGCCGCATCAGCTTGTTGCAGCCTTCCAGTCTACGCTGGAGGAGGTTGTGCAGTCTGACGTGCTGCTGCACGTTATTGATGTCAGCCATGAGCTGTATAAGGAGCAGGCTGCTGCTGTTTATCAGGTTTTGGATGAGCTGGGTGCCAAGGATAAAACGATTATCACGGTTTATAACAAAATTGATAAGCTGCCGCCGGATTCCGGTCTGGCAGAGCGTTTGAGCAAGGAAGAAAACAGCATCTGTATTTCCGCTAAGGCACGTTATAATCTTGACGGCCTGCTGGCGCTGATTGCAGAAAACCTGAAGCTGAAGGCGGTAGAGGAGAGCTTCCTCGTGCCTTACAGCGATTCCGCTGCGGTAGGACGCTTGCATGATGCAGGCACGGTATTGGAGCAGGAATATCTGGCAGAGGGCACACTGCTGAAGGTGCGTCTGGACGCGGAGCAGGTGCAGCAGTTTGCCAAGTATCTTGCTGCAGATGTCAAGGCTTAGGATGAATTGGCGCAATGCCAAAAAATATAAAAATATCAGGTGAGAATTTTGGTTGATTACAATGCATTAGAGCAGGCAGCCTTAGCTGAGGTTGCTAAACATACCGCAGAGCTGGAAGCAGCAGCTTTGTACAACACTGAAAAGGTTATTGCGGCCTTCCGTAATAACATGGTTTCCGACTATTACTTGAAGCCTACTACAGGCTACGGCTACAGTGATGTGGGCCGTGATACTCTGGATCTGATTTATGCCGAGCTGTTCAAGACTGAGGCTGCATTGGTGCGTTCTCAGTTCGTCAGCGGTACTCATGCTCTGGCAGTTGCTTTGCTGGGCAATCTGCGCGCAGGCGATGAGCTGATTGCCGTAACTGGTGCTCCTTATGACACTATGCAGACTATTATCGGCTCTCCGGTTAAAACTCCCGGCTCTTTGGTTGACCTTGGCGTAACCTATAAGGAGCTGCCGATGACCGGCGATCATGTTGACCTGGAGGCTGTAAAAAATGCTGTTACCTCCAAGACTACGATGATTCATATTCAACGCTCCTGCGGCTACAGCAGCGAACGTAAGACTATTGACGTTGCGGAAATCGGCCGTATCTGCAGTGCTGCTAAGGAAGCTAACCCGAATGTTATCTGCTTTGTCGACAACTGCTACGGCGAGTTTATCGAGAAGCAGGAGCCTACCGAGGTCGGTGCTGATTTGATGGCAGGCTCTCTGATTAAGAATCTTGGCGGCGGTTTTGCTCCTACCGGCGGTTATATTGTCGGCCGTGCGGATTTGGTAGAGAACGCTTCCTACCGTCTGACCGCTCCAGGTCTGGGCGGCGAGATGGGCGCAACCCTGGGTGACACTGCTCGCGAGTTCTATCAGGGACTTTTCCTGGCTCCGCATATTGTGGTGCAGGCTGTTAAGACTGCTGTTTTTGCGGCTGCTGTTTTCAAGGGCCTGGGCTATGCTGTTAAGCCTCTGCCGGAGGAACGCCGCAGCGATATTATTCAGGCTATTATCTTGGAAAGCAAGCAACGCTTGTGCGATTTCTGCGTTGCTATTCAGGGCAATTCTCCTGTTGATGCTCACGTTGAGCCGGTTCCGAGTCCGCTGCCGGGTTATCAGGATGAGATTATTATGGCTGCGGGTACTTTTGTACAGGGCGCTTCTATTGAGCTGAGCGCTGATGGTCCGTGCCGTGAGCCGTTTAATGTTTTCTTCCAGGGCGGTTTGACTTTTGAGCATGGTCGTCTGGCGATTATGGCAGCGGCTAAGCGTGTTGGGCCAAAAGAGGCGTAAGAATTAAAGTAATGTTAGTGATTCGTAATTAACATTCCCGTCGCGATGCGCAATTTTCCTATGCCCAAAGGGCATAACGTCAATTTCAGGTGGAACAAAGACGAAACTTCGGTAAAATTTGACAGATAGTAACCTGTTGTTACGTACCCTCGTTTCTGTTGTTCCATACCTTTATTGACTAAAATTGCAAATGCGCTTTGGGATATGTTAATTACTCAATTTAGATTGCTCTTAACTTTGCAATGAGAATTTAATTACTCAATGTAGCTTGCTCTTAGCTTTGCAATAAGATTTCGGTTACTCAATTTATGTTGCTCTTACTGATGCAATAAAATTTCAGTTACTAAATTTAGTCTGGCATCGAATTGACGTCAATTTTGATGGCGGAGTTGTTTAAGGATGATTTATATGAATAACATGGCAGTATGTAATTATATAGTGGGCGTGCTGGGCGCGGTTATCGGCGGTCTGATTATGCAGGCGGCGGCAGCCTTTCCGCTGGAGTTTACGGAGAACGGCCCCGGTCCGGGCTTCTGGCCTTTTACGCTGGGAGCGGTGCTGGGAGCTGTTTCGGTTTTGCTGCTGCTTTATACCTTTATCAATAAAACTGATTTACATGGCGTGAAGGTGCAGCTTTCTTCGACAGGCAACAAGCGCGTTTATTTAATGATGGGTTTTGTCGTTTTGTTCTGCGTGCTCATCAGCATTCTCGGCTTTTATCCGGCAGCGGCACTTATGATTCCGGCTGTTATGCGTCTTATGGATTATCGCAATTATAAGGTGATAGGCCTGACAACGGTGCTGTGTCTGCTGTTTATTTATCTTGTTTTCGGCATGCTGCTGCATACGCAGATGCCGCAATCTGTATTCATGGAGTAGGAGGTCATACTGATGGTTGATATAATGAGCGCATTAAATATGATTTTCGTCCCCATGAATCTGCTGGGACTTTTCTTCGGCGTGCTGGTGGGCATTGCCTTCGGCTGCATGCCGGGCCTGAGTGTTAACATGGGCCTGGCGCTGCTGTTTCCGCTGGCCTTTACGTTCCATGGTATCGGCGGTATTCTGATGCTGCTGGGCATTTACTGTGGTGCAATTTACGGCGGCAGTATTTCGGCAATCCTGTTGAAAACTCCAGGTACGCCTGCTTCCGTAGCGACTACTCTGGACGGCTATCCGATGGCGACGAAGATGGGGCAGCCCGGACGTGCTCTCGGCCTTTCTACCTTGGCCAGCACCTTCGGCGGTATTTTCAGTACCATCTGCCTGATTTTGCTGGCACCGCAGCTGGCGAAGGTTGCACTGCAGTTTTCCAAGCCGGAATATTTTGCTTTGGCTATTTTCGGCCTCAGCATTATTACGAGCGTTTCCTCCGGCAGTGTTATCAAGGGTATTATGGGCGGTCTTATCGGTCTGTTCCTGGCAACAGTCGGCATTGACGGTATGAGCGGCGCAATCCGCTTTACCCTGGACACTAACTATTTTATGGGCGGTGTATCCTTTATCCCTGTGCTGATCGGTGTGTTCGCCTTTGCGCAGGTGTTGAGCAGTATTGAGGATTATTATCATAATGAACGCAAGGAGCAGCACATGATGCTGGACCGTCTGCTGCCTTCGTTTGATGATATCAAGAGAGTGTTCAGCACGCTTTTGCGTTCCTCCTTCATCGGTACCTTCATCGGCTGCGTGCCCGGTACCGGCGGCGATATTGCTTCCTTTGTATCTTATGATCAGGCGAAACGCTGGTCTAAGCATAGCAAGAACTTCGGCAACGGTGAGCCTGAGGGCATTGTAGCCTCCGAGGCAGGCAACAACGCTGTTTCCGGCGGTGCCTTCATCCCGGTACTGACGCTGGGTATTCCCGGCGACGGCGCAACGGCAATCATGATGGGCGCGCTGATGGTTCAGGGTCTGCAGCCCGGTCCCTTGCTCTTTGTGGAGAAGGCGCCTGATGTTTACGCTATTTTCATCGGTCTGCTGCTGGCTAACGTGATTATGGGTATCATGGGCTTTTCGTTAATCAGACTTTTTATGAAGGTCGTTAACGTGCCTGTGCATATTCTGCTGCCGATTATCGTGATGATGACCTTCGTGGGCACTTATTCCTACAATAATTCGCTGAACGATGTTTATCTGATGGTGGCAAGCGGTTTCCTGGGTTACTTTATGAACAAGCTGGGCTTTTCCATGTCGGCGATTATCATCGGCATTATCCTCGGCGGTATGGCAGAGCAGAACTTTGTCGGCTCGCTGATTATGAGCGACGGCAGCTTCAGTATCTTCTTCCAGCGTCCGCTGTGCCTGTTCTTCCTGGTGGCAGCTCTTTTATCCCTGCTTTCGCCGCTTTTCGGCAAGCTGTTCAAAAGAAGTTAAATTTTACTTGACAAACTCCCTGTGTTTAGCTAAACTAAGCATATAAAGGGAGTAGCTTGCACGCATGGCGTGTTCACTCTGTCGTCAGTACGATTGCTTTGGCAATCCGGCTTTGTGACTAAGTAGCGAGACTTTGTTGTAATTTTATTGCAGCAATGTCTCGCTTTTTTGTTTTTAGGGACGGCTGCAAATCAAGGAGGAAGAAAATGGAAATAGCTTTACAGTTTGTTTTATTGGCTTTAGGCTTTGTGATGCTCGGTAAGGGTGCGGATTGGTTCGTTGAAGGCGCGGCAGGTATTGCCATGCGCTTCGGCATTCCGCAGCTGGTAATCGGTCTGACAATCGTGGCGATGGGCACGAGCGCACCGGAGGCAGCGGTAAGTATCGCTGCTGCAGTTAAGGGTAATGCGGATATTACCATCGGTAATATCGTAGGCAGTAATATTCTTAACATACTTGTTATTTTAGGTCTTGCGGCATCCATTGTACCAATTGCGGTAGCGCGTTCTACCGTACGCATCGAAATCCCCTTCATGATCGGTGTTACCGCACTGCTGTTTTACCAGGGACGCGACGGCAGCATCAGTCTGGCGGACGGCGGCGTGCTCATGGTAGCGTTTGCCGCATACATGATGTATCTGTACACCATGGCGATGAAGAGCAATGTCGACAGTGATCTTGAAGAGCCCGGTTTGCCGCTGGGACGCTGCCTGTTGGGTGCAGTTGGCGGCTTGGCACTGATTATTGCGGGCAGTAATGTTACCGTAGGTGCAGCAACCTCTATTGCAACCTATGCAGGACTCAGCGAGCGCTTTATCGGCCTGACGATTGTGGCTTTGGGCACCTCGCTGCCGGAGCTGTTCACCTCTGTAGCGGCGGCACGCCGCGGTAACGCGGATATTGCGATAGGCAATATCGTCGGCAGCAACATTTTCAATATCCTTTTCGTGGTAGGCTTGTCGGCACTGATTATCGACATTCCCTTCGCATCTGCCTTCAACTTTGATACCTATGTAGCGCTTGGTGCGGCAGTGCTTCTGTGGCTGTGCGTGTTGCGTACTCAGCGCCTGCAACGTTGGGCCGGTGCGTTGATGCTGGTGTGCTATGCGGCGTATCTGGGGTATATTTTGTAAGCACAGCATTATAATGTAAAAAATTTAACATTTACCCTCCGCAAGCACTAAAAAGCTCTTGCCTGCTTGCGGAATTTATGGTAAAATATTTTGGTGTAAAAATAACACACGCAGGAAAATTCATCTGTTGCTACGTTTTGCCGCGTAGAGAAGAATTATAACCCATTCCTGCGGAGGAAAAAACAGGAGGAAACAAAAAATGGCTATTATCTCTATGAAACAATTACTTGAAGCTGGTGTACACTTTGGTCACCAAACCCGTCGTTGGAACCCTAAAATGGCTCCGTACATCTTCACCGAGCGTAACGGTATCTACATCATCGACCTGCAAAAAACCGTAAAAAAGGTTGACGAAGCTTACAACTTCATCCGTGAGGTTGCTGCTGCAGGCGAAAACATTCTGTTCGTTGGTACCAAAAAACAAGCTCAAGAAGCTATGAAAGAAGAAGCTACCCGCTGCAACATGTTCTTCGTTAACGAGCGTTGGCTGGGCGGCATGCTGACCAACTTCAAAACCATCCAAACCCGTATTGCACGTCTGCGCAAACTGGAAGCTATGGAAGCTGACGGCACCTTCGACCTGCTGCCGAAGAAAGAAGTTATTGGCCTGAAACATGAAATGGAAAAACTGACCAAATACTTGGGCGGTATCAAAGACATGAAAAAACTGCCGGGCGCTATGTTCATCGTTGACCCCCGCAAAGAGCACATCGCTGTTCTGGAAGCTCACAAACTGAACATTCCTATCGTTGCAACCGTTGACACCAACTGCGATCCGGACGAAATCGATCATGTAATCCCTGCAAACGACGACGCTATCCGCGCTGTAAAACTGCTGACCGCTAAAATGGCTGACGCTGTTCTGGAAGGCCGTCAAGGTATGCAAACCGAAGAAGCTGCTGCTGAAGAAGCTCCGGCAACCGAAGAAGCTGAATAATCCTAACGTTAATATATTACATTTTGAGGAGGAATAACTGATGGCTCAAATTACTGCTGCATTAGTTAAAGAACTGCGCGAGCGTACTGGCGCTGGCATGATGGACTGCAAAAAAGCACTGACCGCTGTAGAAGGCGATATGGACAAAGCAATCGACTTCCTGCGTGAAAAAGGTCTGGCTGCTGCTGCTAAAAAAGCCGGCCGCATCGCTGCTGAAGGCGTTGTTGGCTCTTTCGTAAGCGCTGACGGCAAGATCGGTGCAATCGTAGAAGTTAACTGCGAAACCGACTTTGTTGCTAAAACCGACGGCTTCAAAGAACTCGTTGAAAAAATTGCTGCTCATATCGTAGCTACCAAACCGGCTGACGTAGAAGCTCTGCTGGCTTCCGAGCTGGACGGCCAAACCGTTGAAGCTCTGGTAACCGCTAGCGTTGCTAAGATCGGCGAAAAGATTTCCGTTCGTCGTTTCGCTCTGTACGAAGCTCCGGAAGGCGTTGTTGCTGCTTACATCCATGGCGGCGGCAAAATCGGCGTTATTGTTGAATTAAAAGGCGGCAATGCTGAACTGGGTAAAGACGTTGCAATGCATGTTGCTGCTGCTAATCCGAGCTACCTGGAACGCTCTCAAGTACCGGCTGCTGAGCTGGAACACGAGAAAGAAGTTCTGTCCGAGCAAGCTAAAAACGAAGGCAAACCGGAAAAAATCATCGAGAAGATGGTTATGGGCCGTATCAACAAATATTACAAAGAAGTATGCCTGGTTGACCAAGAGTTCGTTAAAGATCCGGACCAAACCGTTGGCAAGCTGGTAAAAGCTGCTGGTGCTGAAGTTCTGGCATTCTCCCGTTTCCAACTGGGCGAAGGCATCGAAAAGAAACAAGAGGACTTCGCTGCAGAGGTTATGTCTCAAATTAAATAATCCGTTTAGTTTGGACTGCAACTGAACATTTAAGGCTATCACAAGCAATTGTGGTAGCCTTTTTTGCATTGCAAAACTTTTAAAAAGTGTAAAATAGTATACATTTTTCCTGCTTGACTATACTCCTGCAAAAGAATATAATAACAACGTATTTTGTTTTAGCAGTCTAGTAAACTGCTGGGGAGGTTAATGTATAATGAATAAGTTTTTAAAATACGCTCTTGTGGGCGTACTGACAATGTTTGCTATCGTAGCTGCAGGCTGCGGCGGTTCTAAGGATGACGGCAAGGTAGATATGAATAAGCCCGTTATCGTAGGCGTAAACCCCGGTCCTCATGCTATTATTATGGATAACGTAAAGAAGATTGCCGAGAAAAAAGGCCTGAAGATTGAGGTTAAAGAGTTCAGCGATTTCGTAACTCCTAACTCCGCTCTGGCTTCCGGTGAAATCTGGGCTAACTGCTTCCAGCACGAGCCTTTCTTGAAGGCAACCATGAAGAAGGAGCCTTCCTTCAAGCTGGCTAAGGCCTTCAACACCGCTTTATTCCCGATTAACATCTATTCTAAAAAATTGAAACCTGGCGACACCATTCCTGACGGTGCGAAAATCGGTATTCCTAACGATCCGACCAACGGCGGCCGTGCCATCCTGCTGCTTGCTGCCAATAACCTGATTAAGGTTAAAGACCCGAAGGATGTTACCACCAGCGTTAAGGATATCACCGAAAATCCGCATCACTTCGAAATTATCGAGCTGGAGGCTGCAGCAATTCCCCGCAGTTTGGATGACCTGACCTGCGCAGCTATCAATACTACCTATGCAATCAGCGCCGGTCTGGACCCCGCCAAGGATCCTATCCTGCGTGAAACTAAGGATTCTCTGTATGTAAACATCGTTGCCGTACAGGAAAAGGACCTGAATGACCCGCGTCTGAAGATTTTCCAGGAAGCATATCAATCCAAGGAAAATGCAGAATTCATTGAGAAGAAATTCCCCGGTTCTGTATACTTAGGCTGGGATAATAAATAATGAGCTTATGGTCAACGCGCAAACTCCTGCGGGAGCTTTGCCGTTGGCCTTTTCTCTATGCAAAGGTGGTTTTTATTATGGATATTCAAGCACATATTAATGAGGTATGGCCCAAGCTGCATGCTCTGGCGGAGCCTGCCTTCAAGGAAGTTAAGACAGCAGCTTATCTGGCAGATTTTTTGCGTAAGCTTGGTTACGATGTAACCGAAAACGTCGGCAATACTACCGCGCTTACCGCTGTGCTGGACAGCGGAAAGCCGGGACCTACGGTAGCAGTGCGTACCGATATGGACTGCCTGCTGTTTAAAAACGAGGATGGCTCACTGGAGCCTATTCACGCCTGCGGTCATGATGCGCATATGACTATCGCTTTGGGCGTAGCAAAGCTGCTAAAAGAGCAGGGGCTTGCCTGCGGCCGTGTGAAGATTCTTTGCCAGCCTGCGGAGGAAATCGGCAGAGGCGCACTGGCAATGCTGGAGGCAGGAGCGCTGGATGATGTGCAGTACGCTTTAGGCTATCATGTAATGCCTAAGGATATGGCACGCAGCGGTCAGATTATCGCCCAAATCAACTGGACGGCCTGCACTCTGATGGAGGGCGAAATCCGTGGGTTGGCAGCGCATGGCTCCCAGCCGCATCTGGGCGTGAACGCTATTGATGCCGGTGCCGCTATCGTCAATGCCATCAACGCACTGCACAGCAACCCGCTTTTGGGCGGCAGTATCAAAACTACCCGCTTTATGGGCGGTGCCGGCTCGCTCAATGCTATCTGCGATAAGGTAAGCATCGGCTTTGACCTGCGCAGTACGTCGAACGCCGAAATGTTGGAGCTGCGCCGCAAGGTAAAGGATATCGTTGTGAATACGGCGAAGGTGTACGGCGCGGAAGCGGACTGTCATATCGTCGGTACCTGCCCGGCGGCGGAGGCTGACCCGTCACTGTTGGCGCTGACACAGGAGGTAATTTCCGCAGAGCTGGGAGCGGGGGGACTGATTCCCGCTGCCAATATTACGGTAGGCGAGGACTTCAACTTCTTCAAGCAGGAGCGTCCGCAGCTGAAAACTGCCAGCCTGGGCATTGGCTGCGATCTGGAGCCGCGTCTGCATGACCGCGATATGCACTTTGACCACAGCGCGCTGGCTAATGCTATTAACGTGCTGACAAATCTTACGCAACGTATTTTATGCGTAAAGCCGTAAGCATAATATCCTGAAAAATTATAAAGCAAAAGGCTTCTGCAGTAAGGTGTTGCCAAACTGCGGAAGCCTTAATTTTACGCTTAGGATTCTTTTTATGCTTCTTTTATAGCTGCGGCAATGGCTGCAACAGCCTTGTCTTTGAGGCTGGTTGCTTCGATGCAGGGCTTAAATGTTGCGTCCTTACAAACTGCCGTCATAGCCTTTTCGCTGCTGCCCTTGCCGCTGCTGCCGTAGGTGCATACAGGGATAATTGTTTTGCCGCTTAAGTCATTTTCCTCCAGGAAGGTGAGAACGATATTGGGGCAGGTAAACCACCAGATAGGGAACATCACCACAATGGTGTCATAATCCTGCAGGTTCTGCGGCTTTGCTTTAATTGCCGGACGGGCGTTCTGCAGATTTTCTATCTTGGCCTGACCTACACAAACAAGGTAGGAAGAGGAATATTTTTTTACCGGCTCGATGGCGAAAAGATTGGCACCGGTTTGCTTAGCGGTATCATCAGCTAATTTTTTAGTAATGCCTGTGCGTGTAAAATAGGCGATAAGAGTTTTCTTCATAATAGGAACCTCGCTTTCATATAGTAATATTATAACACAATTTTAGACAAAGGCTGAATTTTCTTTACAGTTTTATTGCTGCCTTGTATATTTAGCC
>OOBW01000338.1_pt1 | contig 40165 bp, 37 predicted proteins | sample 1671701 | NCBI WGS metagenome assembly OOBW01 (sample SAMN06348183, study PRJEB24527) | human gut metagenome | biome: human gut; feature: ankylosing spondylitis patient; material: feces | host: Homo sapiens | place: China | collected 2015-10 | reverse complement strand
TTACACTCCGGCAAAGTGGAATACCACACCCACCACGGCGGAGAGGACGATGAACACGATGGGATGTAAGTTCTTTGTGGGTTTCACCCAGTTGGTCAGCACCAGCAGCACCGCCGCCAGCACCAGCCCCGGCCCGTTGAAGAGGCTCCCGTCCAGGGCATAGCGGTTCACGATGCCCCCCTCGCTGGTGCCCAGGGACACCACATGGGTTAATACTTCCAGCACCACTGCCACGCACGCCGCCCCGATCAGTCCCGTGGACGCCGGGCGCAGGCCGTAGAAGGCGTTGTTCACATACCGGCTGTCCCGGAACTTCTTGAGCATCGCCGCCACGATCAAAATCACCACGATGGACGGCGTCACCTCGCCCAGTGTGGCCACCACCGCACCCAGGACGGCGCCTGCCGTCCCGTGGCTGCTGCCCACCGTGAAGCCCACGTAGGTCGCCATGTTGATGCCGATGGGCCCCGGCGTGGACTCCGACACCGCCAGCATATTCATCAGATCTGCCTGCGTATACCAGCCGGTGCTCTCTCCGATGTCATGAAGGAACGGCAGCGTGGCCATACCGCCGCCCACCGCGAACAGTCCCGTTTTGAAAAATTCCCAGAACAGCTGCAGATACACGCTCATGCTTTCCGCACCTCCCAGTTCTTCAGTACGATTCCCGCCAGCGCCGCGCCGATCACGAACCACACCGGCGAGAGGTCCAGGAAGATGCCGCCCAGCAGCACCACCACGAAGATCACCGCCGTCCGCTTATCCACCACCGACTTTTTCAGCAGCTTTGAGACGGCATTGAAGATCAGCACACACACGCACACCTGGATGCCCGCAAAGGCGTTCTGCACCCACGCAAGATCTGAAAAGTTGGTGATCAGCCCCGCCAGGATAGAGATGATGACCAGGGACGGGAACACCACGCCCAGCGTCGCCACAATGCCTCCGGCGATCCCGCTGTACTTCTGCCCAATGAATGTGGCCGTGTTCACCGCGATGATGCCCGGCGTGCACTGGCCAATGGCAAAGTAATCCACCAGCTCCTCCTCCGTCGCCCAGTGCTTATTGTCCACCACTTCCCGCTGCAAGATCGGCAGCATCGCCATCCCGCCGCCGAATGTCATCACACCCATTTTCGCAAACGTCCAAAACAGCGTCCACAGCATGGATAGTTTCTGTTTCACTGCTTGCTCGCTCCTCTCCGTTTCATCTTGCATCTCAGCATAGTGGTTTTTCTTGCATATTTCAATTCATATGTTAATATAAAATATATAAGTAATTACTAATATATGTGAGGAGGAACACCATGACTTTGCGCCACCTGGAGATTTTTCGGGCGGTGTGTGCCCGGGAGAGCATCACACAAGCGGCAGAACAGCTGAACATGACCCAACCCGCAGTCAGTCTGGCCGTCAAGGAGCTGGAGGCCTTCTATGGCGTACAGCTTCTGGAGCGAATGAACCGCCGCATTTACATCACCGAGGTGGGCCACAGCCTGCTGCAATACGCAGACGCAGTACTGAACCAATTTGAGGAATCCGTCCGGGTCCTGCGGGACAGTGGGGCCCACAGCCACTGCAGCTTCGGTATGACCGTCACCATCGGTGAATCCCGTCTGCCGTCGATTTTGAGCCGCCTGTCCCGGGAGCTGCCGCAGATCAGTGTCCGGACCTTTGTCCAGAATTCCCGCCGGACGGAGCAGATGATCCAGCGCAATGAAATTGATTTTGCATTGGTGAACAATATCACAGCGATCTCCCCCAGCCATGTGGTGGATTTTCTGGGGCAGGAGGAAATGGCGGCGGTCTGCGCATCATCCTATCTGCAGGGCCAGGATACCCTGTCTCTGGAAGAGCTATCCCGGCAGCCGCTGCTGCTGCGGGAGCCGGGCAGCGGTACCCGCAACAGCGTGGACGCGGTGCTGCAAACCGTGGGCCGCAAAGCCGTCCCCCTGGTGGAGAGCATCAGCACCGCCAGTCTCCTCAGCTGTGCAGCGGCGGGTCAGGGAATCGCCATCCTGCCTCGCTCCCAAGTGCGGCAGGCGCTGGCAGGCGGCGATGTGCGGGAGCTGCAAATCAGCGGTCCCACGTTCTCCCAGCAGTATTTTCTGGTCTATCACCGGAACAAGTACCTTACCGCCGGCATGAAGCAGGTCATCCAGGTCATCCGGGAGGAAATGACCTTTTAAATCCGCTGATCCGAAAAAGGAGCGGCGCGTTTAAAACGCGCCGCTCCTTTTTATCTGTTCATTCCGGTTTCTGCTGAACTGCTTCGCCGCCCTGGTCCTCCAGGCCAAAGTCCCTGGCCGCGGAGGCAGTGTCCCGCTTCAAAATGGTCTCCATCACCCGGATGTCGCTGTCCACATCCAGTGCATCCGCCTTGTACAGCTCATCCAGCTGGTGCTCAAACCCCGCCACGATGGAATCCATGGTGGACGCAATGCGGCTTTTCGCCTGCCTCAGGTTTTCGCCCTCCACACCGGCGGCTTCGAACTCCGCGTAGGAGTCCAGCAGCTTCTGAGTGGTGGGAAGATAATAGTTCAGGAAGGTCCCGATGCGGTCTTTCTTTCTGGGGTCCTCTTCCACCGCCCGGAAAATTTTGGCGGTGATCTCCTCCAGCCGGTCGATCTTGGCAGAGAGGACCGGGTCCGCAATGGCGTCGTTGGCCCTCCGGATTCCCCGCAGGATACCGGAGTACCCCTCCTCCGCCTCCTTGGGAGGCTGCTGCGCAGCGGTCTGCTCCTTTTGCCGCTGCTTTTTCAGCGCCTCATCCGCCTTGCCGCTGCGGAAGAGGTATCCAAGTTCCATATTCAGATACGCTGTACCGCCGAAGTATCCCTTGTCGATCATCTTGCCCAGGTCACGCTCCACCCGCTTTTCCGGGTATCCCAGTGTCCGGGCCAGCTCTTCCACCGGCATGGCCTCCCGATCGCCCAGCACCGCCAGATACTTTTCGTACCGCTTGAGCTGGCGGTCCATGGAGACACCGCCGCAAAACAGCGCCACGCCCGCCGCGGCAACCGCAAAATACTGCAGCAGATCCAGGAAGTAAAGTTCCATCCAGTAGTCTGACCAGAAGAGGGCGTCAATGGGATCGTTCAGCCCAAGAATGCCAACGGCCGCCACCACAATGCCCACGATTTTGAGTTTTTTGGCGTTGGATTTTTTTACCGCCGGCGACCGGGTGACTTTTCGGGCTGCCTGCTGGGCCCGGCCGGGCTGACCGGCAGCGGGCTGCCGGGGGAGATCTGTCTGCAGGGGCGGCGCCTGGGTGCGTTGTTTGCCGTCCCGGCCAAAGAGCTTCACCAGCAGCACCACCAACGCAATAGGCGCAAGCCCCACCAGGAAGAGCACCGCGATCACCACCCAGGAGACCCAGTCACTGTCCGATTTCCGCTTGGCGGCCATGGTTCATTCCCCCTTCTTTTTCAGCTTTCGCTTGTTGCCCTGCTCGTCCACGATATAGGTGTGGTCCAGCTGGCCCTGGAGACTGCCCAGCACGGCGTCAATATATTCCCGGCGCAGGGCGGCCCGCTCGTCCACTTCCCACTGCGTCAGCCCCTCCGGGGATTTTGCCTTCTTTGCCAGCTCATTGAGCCGGTCGATCTGTTTTTGATCCATGATACCCTCCTGTCAGATAAACCGCTTCACCACAATGGAGATGCGGCCCTTTTTCGTGGTGCCGCCTACCTCCGTCAGTTCAAATTTTCCAAAGCCCCGGGCGGACACGGCGTCCCCCTCCACCAGAAGATGATCCGGCTTCGTACACTCCCGCCAGTTGACCTGAACCTTCCCGCTTTCGATCAGTGCCGCTGCTTTTCCACGGGCCAGCCGAAAACCGGTAGACGCCACCGCGTCCAGCCGCAGCGAGCTGACGGTGTCCCGCATCTCCTCGCATCGGATCTGGGGGATGTGCAGATATTCCCCAGGGATCTCGGAGACCGTCAGCTTTGCCCGACCGGCGGAGATCCAGTTCTCCAGAAGGAATGATGCCACGCTGTCCAGGACGATGAGGTCCACCTCGTCCTCACCCACCAGGATGTCACCTACCTTTTCCCGGACGATCCCCATGCCCATGAGGCTGCCCAGGAAATCCCGGTGGGTCAGATGGTACTCCCGTCGGAACGAAGCCCGCAGAAACCGCAGCGGACTCTGGCTCCCGACGTCCTCCGCCTCCAGCCAGTCCGGCAAAAACAGCAGGATGGTCCGCTCCGCCCCCTCGTAGCCGCCCAGCGCCACATAGGCATTCTCAGGCGTTCCCGCCATGCGCAGCAGCTCCTGGGTCATCACCCGCTGCTGGGGACTGAGGAAATCCGTGGAGGTCGGGATATTGCGGCTGCGGGCCTGCTCCGCCCGGTCCAGCACCTTGGCCAGCAACAGGCGGTCCTCCTTGTCCGCCCCCAGCTTGTCCAGCAGCTTCGTCTTATCCATGGCGCAGCTCCTGGGTCCGCACCAGCGCCGCGTAGGCGCCGTTTTTTGCCATCAGTTCCTCGTGGGAACCCAGCTCCGCGATGCGTCCATCCTCCACAACGGCGATCCGGTCGGCATTGCGGACAGTGGAGAGCCGGTGGGCAATAATGATGGTGGTACGTCCCTCGGAGAGCTTTTCAAACGTCTCCTGGAGCTTGGCCTCCGTCACACTGTCCAGGGCGGAGGTGGCCTCGTCCAGAATCAGCACCGGCGGGTCCTTTAGGAAAATGCGGGCAATGGAAATCCGCTGCTTCTGTCCGCCGGAGAGCAGGGTTCCCCGCTCTCCCACATAGGTGTTGAAGCCCTCGGGCATGGCCACGATGTCATCATAGATCTCCGCCAGTTTCGCCGCCCGGGCCACCTCTTCGTCAGAGGCACCGGGCTTTCCGTAGCGGATGTTCTCTAGGATACTGGCCGCAAAAAGGAACACCTCCTGCTGCACCACGCCCACATTCTGCCGGAGAGACTCCTGGGTCACGGTCCGCACATCGTGTCCATCGATATAGATGGCCCCCTCGGTCACGTCGTAAAACCGGGGGATCAGCTGGCAGAGGGTGGACTTTCCTCCGCCGGAGGGCCCCACCACCGCCACGGTCTCTCCAGGGCGGATGTGGAGATCCACATCGTGGAGCACCGGCAGATCGTCCTCATAGGCAAAGCTCACATGATCCACATCGATGCGCCCCTCCACCCGCGTAAGCGCCGTGGCGTCGGGAGCGTCTTGCATATCCGGCTCTTCCCGCATCAGCTGAATGAACCGGGAAAGGCCCGCGGTACCGTTGGCAAAGAGCTCGGCAAACGTGGAGAGCTTGCGGACAGGATTGACAAAGGCGGTGATATACAGGCTGAAGGTGATGAGATCCACCGTGTCCATACGACCCCGCATGATGAGATAACCGCCCACGGAAATCACCGCCACGGAGAGGATGCACAAAAAGAACTCCATCACTGCGTTGAAGCGGCCCATGGCCCGGTGAAAGGCCCGCTTGGAGGTTTTGTAGCTGTTGTTGGAGGTATCGAACTTGCGAAGCTCCGCCTCTTCATTGGCAAATGCCTTGGCAGTACGGATGCCGGAAAGGCCGGATTCAATATCCGCATTGATGGTAGCTGTACGCTGCTTGACCTTGAGGGAAGCCTCCTGCATAGACTTCCGGCAGCGCCAGACCACCAGGAAAAATACGGGGATGATGACGGCAATCACCAGGGCCAGCTGCCACTGAATGGTGAACATAATGATCAAAGCGCCTATTATCGTGACACCTGAGATGAAAATATCCTCCGGGCCGTGGTGTGCCAGCTCTGTGATATCAAAGAGGTCCGCCGTGAGACGACTCATCAGCTGGCCTGTGCGGTTGCGGTCATAGTAGTCAAAGCTCAGCTCCTGCATATGCCGGAACAGATCCCGGCGGATATCCGCCTCCACCAGGATTCCGAAGGTGTGTCCATAGTAGCAGATGATATACGTGAACACCGACCGCAGAAGATAGGCGGCAAACACCACTGCCATCACCGCAAAGAAGGTTCCGTATGCGCTGGCAGGCAGCAGTTCATACATGCACCACCGGGAAACTGCCGGGAAGGCCAGGTCGATCAGGGAGATGGCCAGTGCGCAGCACAGGTCCAGAAAAAATAGTTTCCGATGGGGTTTGAAATAAGATAAAAAGATCTGCAGAGAGGACTTTTGCTGAAACTCTCGGGTTGTCATGGTACACTCCTTTTTCCTTGGAAATACGGGATACATCATATCATGATTTTGCGGACGATGCAACGCAAATCCCCGGATGCCGCGGCATCCGGGGATTTGAAAATTTCAATGGGTTATTTCGTCACGCGGACAATGCACTCCAGCACTTTGCCGTCTACCGTGGCCGTAATGGTTGTGGTGCCGACGGCTACCGCCTTCACCACACCGCTGCCGGAGACCGTGGCGATCCCGGTGTTCTTGGAGGCCCAAGTGACAGCGGACGAGGTCCCGCTCACCTTCAGCTGCACATTCGGATCACCCACATGGGTGGTAAAGTCGGTACTGCTGAGCTTGGGGTCAGCGCTGGTGGATGTGGTGGAACCGGTGGTTTCTCCGCTGCTGGTTCCGCCCTTCACCCGCACTATGCAAGTTCCCTTTCCGCTGCCGTCTGTCACCGTAATGGTGGCCTGGCCTCCGGCTACTGCGGATACCTTGCCGTCCGCATCCACTGTGGCAACGCTCTCGTCACTGCTGCTCCAGGTATAGCTGCCGGAGCCGCCGGAGGCGGTCAGCGGGATGGGCGCATCCCCTACTGACATAGTGAATTCCGTTTTGGGAGAACCCAGATAGGACATGGTCAGCGTCTCCGGCAGGGCGGACAGATCCGTCTCCGCATCAGCGTCGCCATTTTCTTCTGTGTCGTCCTGATGGTTGTCAACGTCCGTGCCGTCCTCAGGCTCATTTTCGTCTTCATTCTCATCCAGCGTCGGCGGCTTGGGTGTCACTTCCTCGGTGACCGGGTCTTCCGTCTGGTCTCCCCCCAGCTTGTCGGCGATCTTGTCGCCAAAGAGCAGATACACCAAAAGCGCGGCCATAATCAGGATCAGAATCACCAGAATCGGGCTAAGCAGGTTGGGCTGCCCCCGCTTGTTGCCGCCGGAGGTCCGCTTGCCTCCCTTTCCGCCGCGGTGGAGCTGGTTCCCCCGCTGCAAAGCAGCTTCTTCTTCACAGAAGGGGCAGCTTTTATAGGTATCCGAATAATTCTCCCCACAGATGGGGCAGCGCTTCATGGCCATAATGTTCCTCCCCGCCGGATCAGCATTTTTACAATTTACATAATATCGGCTTTCCCCCATGGCGTCAAGACTGGTGCCGAAATTTTGGGAAATTTCCCGCAGTTGGTCGGCTGCTCTTGCTTTTGAGGGAAAGGCTTTATTATAATAACGAAAGAACAGACGGTTTTGTTCCGCCCCCCCGAGGAACAGCAAAGGAGGATTTGGGGAGATGAGCACGATTCTTATTGGTATCGCCGGCGGCACCGGCTCCGGTAAAACCACCCTGACCCGGCATCTGAAGGAGCATTTTGGGGAGGACGTTACGGTCATCGGTCATGACAGCTATTATAAGCGGCAGGTGGGCAAAAGTTACGAGGAACGGGCAAAAGTCAACTATGACCATCCCAGTGCCTTCGACACAGAGCTTCTGATCGAGCACCTGCGGGAACTGAAGGCCGGACATCCTGTGGAGTGCCCGGTCTACTCCTATAAGGATCACAACCGCACGGATGAGACCGTGACCATTTATCCCACAAAAGTCATTATCGTAGAGGGGATTTTGATCTTCCAGAACCCCACCCTGCGGGAGATGTTTGATATCAAAATCTTTGTGGAGACCGACGCCGACGTCCGCATCCTCCGCCGCTGCCTGCGGGATGTGGAAGAGCGGGGCCGTACGCTCCAGTCTGTGGTGGACCAGTACCTGACCACGGTCAAGCCCATGCACGAGCAGTATGTGGAGCCCTCCCGCAAATATGCGGACATCGTCGTTTTGGAGGGCGGTCACAATCTGGTGGCCCTGGACATGATCATGCAGCGGATTCAGCACTATATTGACGAAGAGTGAACGGATCAACATACCGAAAAAGGAGCCGCAATGCGGCTCCTTTTTTCAGGGATTGTGCAGACGGAAGATCCCGCCATGGATTCTCACAGTTTCTGTCTGGACAGCGGCATTTACACTCCGGCAAAGTGGAATACCACACCCACCACGGCGGAGAGGACGATGAACACGATGGGATGTAAGTTCTTTGTGGGTTTCACCCAGTTGGTCAGCACCAGCAGCACCGCCGCCAGCACCAGCCCCGGCCCGTTGAAGAGGCTCCCGTCCAGGGCATAGCGGTTCACGATGCCCCCCTCGCTGGTGCCCAGGGACACCACATGGGTTAATACTTCCAGCACCACTGCCACGCACGCCGCCCCGATCAGTCCCGTGGACGCCGGGCGCAGGCCGTAGAAGGCGTTGTTCACATACCGGCTGTCCCGGAACTTCTTGAGCATCGCCGCCACGATCAAAATCACCACGATGGACGGCGTCACCTCGCCCAGTGTGGCCACCACCGCACCCAGGACGGCGCCTGCCGTCCCGTGGCTGCTGCCCACCGTGAAGCCCACGTAGGTCGCCATGTTGATGCCGATGGGCCCCGGCGTGGACTCCGACACCGCCAGCATATTCATCAGATCTGCCTGCGTATACCAGCCGGTGCTCTCTCCGATGTCATGAAGGAACGGCAGCGTGGCCATACCGCCGCCCACCGCGAACAGTCCCGTTTTGAAAAATTCCCAGAACAGCTGCAGATACACGCTCATGCTTTCCGCACCTCCCAGTTCTTCAGTACGATTCCCGCCAGCGCCGCGCCGATCACGAACCACACCGGCGAGAGGTCCAGGAAGATGCCGCCCAGCAGCACCACCACGAAGATCACCGCCGTCCGCTTATCCACCACCGACTTTTTCAGCAGCTTTGAGACGGCATTGAAGATCAGCACACACACGCACACCTGGATGCCCGCAAAGGCGTTCTGCACCCACGCAAGATCTGAAAAGTTGGTGATCAGCCCCGCCAGGATAGAGATGATGACCAGGGACGGGAACACCACGCCCAGCGTCGCCACAATGCCTCCGGCGATCCCGCTGTACTTCTGCCCAATGAATGTGGCCGTGTTCACCGCGATGATGCCCGGCGTGCACTGGCCAATGGCAAAGTAATCCACCAGCTCCTCCTCCGTCGCCCAGTGCTTATTGTCCACCACTTCCCGCTGCAAGATCGGCAGCATCGCCATCCCGCCGCCGAATGTCATCACACCCATTTTCGCAAACGTCCAAAACAGCGTCCACAACTCTTTCAAACCGCAGTTCCTCCCTCTTTATTTCCATGCTCTCTGTTCGTAAAGCGGCAGGCACGCGGTCAAGCCGCATGCCTGCCGGTTCATTCCACATAACCATATAACCCTCTGACAGAAACCTCTCCCGAGCGCACGATCCGACGGCTCCCGTCCTCCAGGCGTACCACCAGTCCGAAGTCCTCGTCCAGGTCCTCCGCCACTGCCGGCTGACGCGTTCCGTCCGGAAGCATCAGCTGCACCGGGCGTCCCAGATTCACGCAGTCCCGGCGGCAGGCTGCCAGATACGGTGCTGTGTCTCCGGACAGCAGTGCCGTATACAGCCGGTCCAGCGCCTCAATTTCAGCGGCCGCCAGGGCAGGGCGGGACACCGGACGGCCCAACTCTTGGAGAAGCGACGTGGCTACAGGGCGAACCTCGGGGGAGAAGTCCTCCTCTTTCTGCCCTACATTGACGCCAATCCCCACTGCCAGATATTGCAGCCGGCCAGACTCACCCTCCAGTGACAGCTCTGTCAAAATACCGCAGAGCTTTTTCCCGTTCATCACCGGATCATTGGGCCATTTCAGCCCGGGGCGAACACCGCAGACCTGCTCCACTGCCTCGCACACCGCCACACCGGCCATGGCCGTGACCATCATCAGCCGGTCCGGTGGAAGCTGGGGGCGCAGCAGCGCGGTCAGATAGATCCCCTGGCCCCGGGGCGACTGGAATACCCGGTTCATCCGCCCACGGCCTGCAGTTTGGCAGTTGGCGACCACCACCGTCCCATCTTCCGCGCCTTCCAACGCCAGCTGCTTCACCCGGGTATTGGTGGAATCCACCTGGTCATAGCAGTACAGCCTGCGGCCCACCCGTTCCACCGGGGTGAGAAAGCTGCGGATCTCCGGCTCCGTCAGGGCATCCGGAACGCCTGTGAGCCGGTATCCCTGGCCGGTACGGGCCTCAATGGTATACCCCTCCTGCCGCAGGGTGTTGATCGCTTTCCACACAGCGGTACGGCTGATTCCCAGCTGCTGGCTGAGTTCTTCGCCGGAAAGGGGCTCCCCCATCCGTTCCCGCAAAAGTGCCAGCACGGTTTGACGACTCACACCAGTCCCTCCTTTCGCACAAATGCGCTTTTTGCAGTTTATCACGTTTTCCAACTCTTGTAAACCGCCCGGTGGTCCAAGACAGGAAAAGCCGCGGAGCAGATTGCTCCGCGGCCTTTGTTCAAACTTCTTTCTCCTGTGTCTGCATAGACACAGGTCCTTCAAGGACAGCCTCCTGCGCTGTCGGCGTGTGCTCCTCCGCAAGATCCTCCTCACCGGAATCAACCGTCTCCTGCGGCGTTTCACTGCCCTCCTGCGGCGTCTGGTCGGGATTCTGGGGCTCTGCACCGCTCTCCGGGATCTGGCCGGGCTCTGTCTCTGGCTGCGGTTCATCGGCGCTTTGATCCGGCGTCTGCGCAGGTGTCTCTGCAGGTGCCTGCACAGGTGTTTCCGGCACTGCTGGCTCTGTCTGCACCGGTGGTGTCTGCGCCGGGGCTTCCTCCGTTGCACTCACCGCTGAATCGGAGGGTGCAACACCCTTGAGCATGGCCTGAACCACCCACCGGGTGGCATGGCCGTTTCCGGTACAGGTGGACAGGGTCAGAATCTTGTCGTAAATGGTCGGCGTAATGCCGGTATCAATGACGGACTGCCCCAGACAGTAATCAAGGAACGCCTGCTTGGACGAATCGCCGGAAAACCCGATCTGATACGTGGTTCCGGCGGTGGAGACCTCGTAGGCGGCAAAGATCTCGTACTTATGGCTGCCGTTGTCATCCGTGATATACACATAGGGATGTGACGCCCAGTAGCTCTGCTTCTTATAGTTCTTCAAGGAGGCAAACATCGAGCCGTTATTCATTCGGTGTCCATAGATCACGGTATTGAAATCGCTGAAGTCCGGGCTGTTCTGACATTCCAGGAAAATCGCGCCCACCACGCTGGTCCACTTTTTCCAGGTGTGATTGAGATAGTACTGGTTGTTGTCTCCCTGTACCAGCGGATACGAAATTACCGTATTGGGGATGAGAATCCACCCCAGCACGTCGCTGTTGACCTCCTGCAGAGCTGCAAAATCCATGTTGCGCAGCGCATCGGCATAGGGGTCCACATAGACGGGAGCCGATTCCTCCGGCTCTTCCGGCGTGGGTTCCGGCAGGTCAGTCAGGTCCGGCAGCTGCACCAGCTCCGCCGCCTCCTCATACGTTTCCTCGCCTTCTTTATATTCGATGCCGCGGTAGATCACCATGCCGAGGCTCCCGGCGAAAACCAGCGCCAGGAGAATGATCAGGCCCCGCCGTAGCGTTCGTTTCATCGTCTTGTCCCCCTTCCGGGCATGCTTATCAGTGTCCGTATTATATCGGTTTTCCACGGGATGTGCAAGGACCCGGGCCGATCGGCCCGGGTCCTTTTCCGATGCTTATGCAATCATCAGGCGTCGTGGTCCTTACGCTTCATGCCAGAGACCGCCAGCCACACCAGGCCGACACCAGAGGCCGCTGCGGCCAACACCCAGACCAGAGAAGTGTCACCGGTCTTGGGAGCCTCCGCCATCGGCGTCTCCTCATCGGGCAGATCCGTGGTGGGAGTGCCTTCATCAGGCAGGTCCGTGGTGGGAGTGCCTTCATCGGGCAGATCCGTAGTGGGAGTGCCTTCATCGGGCAGATCCGTAGTAGGCGTATCATCGTCAGGGATGTTGGTGCCGTCATCGTCATCATCGTCATCCCGGTCATCGCCGCCATCATCATAGGTCCAATAGCCATAGACCGTGGTATCGCTGGAGAGAACATCATCAGCCGCCATCCGCACCGTGCAGGCGGAGTCCGCATACCAACCGTGGAAGGTATAGGCAGAGGAATAGCTGCCGGTACCATAGGCATGGGTACCAAAGGCGCTATCCTTTGTCAGTTCCTGCGTCGCAGGGGCCGTCACACCGGAGGGCACACCGCTGGCACCAGAGACATTCGTCACATACTGGAAGGAGAGGTCCACCGTCTCCGGGACCGGTTCCGGTTCCACCGTCTCATTGTGGAAGAGGATCGCATCCGCCTTCACCAGCTCGGACTTTCCATCGCTCTCCACGTTGGTATAGAAGGTCTCATTTGCGGTGAGTGCACCGTCGTTTTCCGTCACAACGACCTCAATATAGTAGACCGTGGTGTCATAGCGGTAGGCCTCATCAAGGGGCGAGATCTTCTCCGCTACCTGATACCAGTACGTACCAGCACTCTCAAACGTCTGGGTGTCAAAGAAAATGCGGCCGTACGCATCATTGGTAACCTCCGAAATCAGCTCCGAAGTCGCTTCCAGAGGATCAGAGGTGTCTTTTTCATAGGCCTTGAGATAGAACGTAAATGCGGGAACATCGGTCCGGGTACCGTCCAGGTCCTTCAGTCCGCTGAAGGTAATCGTCACAGGCTCAATGGGCGCGGGCGTAGTGGACGTATAGGCATTTTGGAAAGTCAGGCTTGTGGTATCGCCTTCTGTAATCACCACAGTGGTGCTGGGTTTGGTCACATTCTGCCGCTCATCCACACTGATGGAAACATCATAACCGGCCTTTTCATAGCCCGTCTCGGAAACCGTGTAGGAACCCACGGGGAGGGACAGATCCCACTCATAATATCCCGTCTCGGAAATTGCAGCGTTCGTCAGGGTGAGCAGCTTCTCCGTGCCATCCGCAGCAGCAACCTTGATCATGAAAGAATCAGGAAGCGCATCTACGCCTGTATATGTCTTGGTCACCATCAGAGTGCCGGAGGAGCTCTTCTGATTGGGGATCAGGATATTTCCGTTTGCATCCGTCTGTGCCTGGGATTCGGAAACACCCGCAATCAGCTTCCACAGGTAGGTGAAGATGTTGCCGCCTGCCGTCTGCTTCTCATGCTGGCCGCCTACCTCGATCTTGTAGACGGTGCTGCCCAGCTCATAGCCAAAGGGAGCCTTGGTCTCGCGGAGATAATAAGTGCCGCTTGTCAGGCCGGTAACGGTTGCCAGACCGTTTTCATCAGTGGTCAGCAGCATTCCATTCTCACAGCTGCCCGTGCAGTTCTCATTCTGGCAGAGATGGAACTCTGCGCCTTCCAGCCCGGTGTTGGTGCCCTTCTCCACCTTCTTGATGGTAAAGGAGGCCGTCTCGCCAGATGCGTCGGTATAGGTATTGGTCACCTGGATGGAAGCATTCTTACCCGCCTGTACATAGACAACTGCGGGATTCGAGCTGGCTTCCAGGTCATACTCGTTAATCAGGGCGTTTTCTTCCGTCACCGTGTAAGTGCCGGGCGCGACATCGGACAGTGTCCAGGTGTACGTGGTATTTGCATCGGGGCCAGTCACGCCGGTCCCATTGGTCAGGCCCAGGGTGTAAACTACCTGATTGCTGCTGTTCTTGACCAGGATGTGGAAATTCTCAGGAAGTTCGGCCCCAGATACAGTTTTAGTCACCGTCAGGGTGCCGGTCGTGGGAGCAGGAGGTGCCCACACCGCATAGAGATGGAGGTTAGACATCAGAGTCATTTCCGCTCCGCCATCATAGTCCGGCTCACTGGCATCGCTCTTGGTACTCCATCCCAGGAATGTATAGCCATCCGTCCGGGCAGGCAGCGTAGTTTCTCCATACGTTTTGGTTGTATAGGCGCCGGTCTTGGCGGAATCATCTGCCCAAGTCTGATCCTGCCCGAAATTGGAGTGGTAGGTAACTGTAACCGCCACATTTTTCAGGTAGCCATCCACATGCACATCCGCGTTTTTTCCGTTGTCATCCCGACCGTAATTCGAACCCTGCGCCGCCTGGCACTTGATGACATACCAAACAAGTTCATAATCTTCCTGGTTGGAGATTCCAAAGCTCTGATACATCTGCTTGAGCGCATCTTTCTCATCATTCAGAGCAAACCACGCGCTGTTCAGGCCCTCCGCAGTGCCATTGGGGTTCGTGTATTGATCATTAATGGTGAGCTTGCCATCATTGCCCCGCAGGGCCTCCCAAGCTGCATCTCCCATCGTTCCCGGGATACCATCATATACGTTATACGTGCCGGTTTTCTCATTGGGGAAGTAGTTCTCTGCGCCCTGATCCGCGCCGCTTTCGGGGGCACCACGATTAGGATTCAAAACGTAGAATTTAACAGGTACCGTTGTCGGGTTCTTTGCTTCAACAACCACTTTGTAGTACTCTGTTTTACTATTGAAAAGATTGCCATACGTGTGTGCCACTGTGGCTTCTCCAGCCGCAATTGCTTCCAATTGGACTGTATGGCTGGAAGAACCGCGGATAATCTTAACGATTCTCGTTCCCTGTGTCACCTGCCAGCAGTGATCTCCAAAAAGTCCTGCTGAGCTGCCTTCAATTTCAAATTGATCTCCTTCGGTCGTATAAACCGTATCAACATACTCCACGCCCCACTTGGCCGCCACCACATAGATGGAGAAACTCTCGGCCTCAAAGGTGGCCACGTCTTCATCCGTGGTAATCGTATCCACATGCTCGGGCTCAGCGTCCTCGTCCTCCATGTGGTAGATTTCCACATCCTCCACATCGGCCAGGGCGGGATTCTGAATTTCCACGGTAACAGATTCGTCAGGCTGCCATTCATCCCCCTCGCTGTCATAGATAGTGATGTCATAGGCAGCCAGGACCGTCAGGTCCTCCAGCGTAATCTCCACCGACTTGGCGGTCACATAGGAACCCTTGGGCATCAGACCGGACACGGTAATCTCCGCATCGTCATCCGCCACCGTTCGAATGGTATCATATTCCCAAACTGGCTCTTCCACAATTTCAGGGATTTCAACGATCGCCGGCTGCTCTTCCACAGGCTCTGCACCTGCGGCAGCATTTCCCTCTTCGGGAACCGTCTCGCCGTCGGGCTCCGCCGCGCCATCCGGATCGGTCTCGCCGTCGGGCTCCGCCGCGTCGTCCGGATCGGTCTCGCCGTCGGGCTCCGCCGCGTCGTCCGGATCGGTCTCGCCGTTGGGCTCCGCCGCGTCGTCAACAACGGTTTTGTCCCCCTCCAGAGGGATCTCAACCTCCACCATCTCGGGGTCCTGTGTGTCTTCCCCCTCTGCTGCAAATGCACTCACCTGCAGCAGGCTCACGACCATGACCATTGCCAGTAGCAACGCCAGTCCTCTTTTTCTTAATCTTGCCATTGTTTCGTTCTCCTTTCACACGTGAGATCAAAACGTTTGGCAGCCGGGCTGGCGTAGCGTTTCCGCCTTAGCCCCCTTGCTTTGCGTCCCGGAGTTTCCTCCGGTTTGCCGTTTCAGTCATTTTTGTCTGCGCTTTTGCGCGGAACTACAGATGTTTCCGTCATGCAATGCATCACGGAGAAACGGGTGTCCGTTTCTGATATTTGGATTTTTTTCCAAGCAGAGCACTGTCCATCAGGAAAACCAGCTCCAATGCACTGCGGAAACTCTCTTCCCTTCCGCCCTCCAGCCAGGTAACGGATCCCTGCCAAGTAGCATTTTGGCGGAACAGAACCCGCACTGCAAAGGTCGCACATCGGCCTTCCTGCACTTCTTGCCCCGGAGGGCTGGCAGCCTTCATCTGCGGCGAATCATCAAACGTTCTTGCCGCCGTGAAGGATTGGGGAAACTGCATTCCATCCAACAGCTCTTCCATTGTGCGAAAAAACTCCATCAGACTTCTAAATGTGTTCCCTGCAGAAAAATAAGGGTTGTATAACCTCCCACGCAGGATACCGTCCTGGTAATCATCTACACACACCAATGTCATCCGGTATTCATTTCCCCATGCCCTGTCCTGCATCCCAGAAGTACCTCCTTTCCACTTAATAGAAATCCGTTAACATGGTCAGTATACCATTTAGCGGTTACAAAACCGGTTACATTTCAAAGTTTTTCTTTCAGAAGTCACGAAAATAATATCCAAAATATTTCTCATTTTTTTGGTAAACTCTACAAATTCTTATTGCAAGAAAGAAACGGCGTTCTCCCGCACGATCTCCTCTTTCTTCATTTATAACCGCATACAGATGGCTCGAAGCAGCAAAAAAGCCGCCTGAGAAAATCTCAGACGGCTTTCTGGTTTTGTGACTTCTTTCTTCGCTTACACACCCAGCCGACGGCGCATCTGCTCTGGATTATCGGCATAATCCAAAGCAGTTTCACGGCTGATTTTCCCAGTCTGGCACAGCGCCAAGATCGACTGATCCATGCTGACCATTCCCTCGCTGCCTCCGGCGGCAATGGCATTGTCGATCTGATGGCTCTTACTGTCCCGGATCATGCTTCGGATGGCCGGCGTCATGTGCATAATCTCAAAGGCAGGTACCAGTCCGCCGTTTAGGTCTGGCAGCAGCTGCTGAGACACCACCGTCTGCAGCACCATGCTCAGCTGTACGCGGATCTGGGCCTGCTGCGCCGGCGGAAACGCATCCACAATCCGGTCAATGGTGTTGACCGCTCCCCGGGTGTGGAGCGTGGCAATCAGCAGATGGCCTGTCTCCGCCGCCGTCATTGCGGTCCGAATCGTTTCATGATCTCGCATCTCTCCCAGTAAAATCACGTCCGGTGCCTGACGCAGGCAGGCCCGCAGCGCCGAGAGATAGTCCGCCGTATCAATGGCGATCTCCCGCTGGCTCACGATGCTGCGCTGGTCCCGGTGAAGAAACTCAATGGGATCTTCCAGCGTGATGATATGAGCCTCCCGGGTACGGTTGATGCGGTCGATGATGCAGGCCTGCGTGGTGGATTTTCCGCTGCCGGCGGTACCGGTGACCAGCACCATGCCGTGGGCCGTGTCCGCAAGATCCATCACAGCCTCCGGGATTCCCATCGTCTTCCAGTCCGGGATTTCAAAGGATACCACCCGGACCACCGCCGCCATAGAGCCGCGCTGCCGGTAGGCATTCACCCGAAAACGGGCCAGCCCCGGCACAGCAAAGGAAAAGTCGTCATCGCCCGCAGCCTGATAGCGGTCCATGGGCCGGTTCGCCAGCTCATAGATATTGGAAATCAGCCGTTCTGTCTCCGGCGGAAATACCTTCTCCGTTCCAATTGGACGGAGGCGGCCCTCCGCTTTCTCGCTGACCACACCGCCGGCCACTATGAATAGATCGGAAGCCCGATCCTCCACCGCCCGCTTCAAATACTCCACCAATTCCACTCTTATTTCCTCCTCATCCGTCTCAAGACACGCCGTCCCAAACCGTCAGGTCGTCCTCCGCCTGCCAGTCCACTGTGGACACCGCCTGCCAACGTAAAACCGTATAATCGCTTCCCTGCACCCGGACCTCCACCTGAAGGGCCTGGGTATCTGAGATGGGGCAGGTATAAGTATACAGATCTCCCCGGGTGGTGACCCCTTCCGGCACCGTGCCGCTGCGCAGCTGGGCCAGAATCGTCTCAGCCTGGCAATCCGCCGCATAGTAGCCGGACACAGACTGGGCAGAGGTTTCCGACAGGCGGCTGTTGGCCTGAACGGTGGCAAGGCCCAGCAGGGCGAATATCGTCAGACACAGCACTGCAAAAATCACCAGCAGGGAACTGCCGCCCACTGCCGGCGGAAAGGTATCTTTTCGTTCATCCATGGTCTGCCACCTCCCCACTGTCCGTGGCCGGCTCCTGCCAGGCCACGGGGATCGTCACCAGCAGATCGCCCTCGGCTGTGTAAACTGCCACACTGGCTACACCCAACAGGGCTGTTCCGCTATCGGCGGGCGTCACCAGCAGATGGTAGGCAGCCTGGGCTGCGTCTTCCGCAGGCTCCCACTGTGCATCGTAGGAGATCCCCCACATCGTGCCGTTCCACTGCCCACCGTATGCAGCGCTGGCAGCGTTGTAATCCCCGTTCATTCCCTTGAGAAGTTCCGCCGCGTTCTGTGCCTCCACAACCGCCCGGTCCCGGCTCTCATTCCAACGGGAAGTTCGGCTGGAGAGGACAAATACCTGCACACAAAGTGCCGCCGCCAGTGCGAACACCAGCACCATCACCAGCTGCTCCATCAGCGCAAGAGGCGCTTTGCTTCTCATGACGCCGCCTCCTCTCCGCTGCGCACCGCCAGCACCACCTGCTCCGTGGTACCGTCTGTGTTGGTGAGCTCCGCCGTCAAAAGCCGTCCCCCGGTGTCCTGGTCCAACCACTGCACGGCCAGCGCCTGTGCCTCCAGTACTTTCTCTCCATCCGCCGGTGTCATTGGAGCTTCCGCCGCACTGAAAAGTTCCCGCAGATATCCGTCATAGCAGTAAATCCGGGTGACATACAGCTCCCCGTCAATGGTATCCGTCAGCTCCAGAGCATCGCAGCCCTGAAAATCCGCCACCGTGACTCCGCCCACCTGGTCGGCCTGCCGGACTCGGGTGGCAAGATATTGAGCAGCAGTACGGCGATCATAGCTATCCTGATCCCGCTTGGTCAGGGCCTGATAGGTATCGGCGCCCGTCAACAGCACCGACAGCACACAGACTGCAAACACCAGCAACAGCAGCAGCGCCAGCAGACCGCCCATATTCGTTTTTCCTGTCTGTTCCCTCATGTCTCATTTTCCAGAACCGTGATGTCCGGCATCAGGTTCGATCCGAAAATATCATAGTACACCGTATAGCGGCTCTCGTCGATCTGGATGCCATAATGTTCTTCCAGATAGGAGAGGTCCGGCGGGTAAATGCCCTCGGCCGCATAGCAGGCCACGGCGGAGCGCCGGATGGCATCTTCCAGCTGGCGCTTTCCCTCATCATCCTGGCCCTGCTCCAGATTGGACAGTGCCGTCAAAAAACAAAGCAGCACCAAAACCGCCGTCACCGGCAGCAGCAGGCCCCGCAGAGCGGTCAATCCTCTTTTTTCATGCAGCATCGTCTCTCACCCAATCGCCGCCATGATGTTCATCAGCGGCAGCATCACCGAAAGCAAAATCGCCCCCACCAGCAGTGAGGTCACCAGCACCAGTGCCGGCTCCACCTGCGCCACCTTCCGGGTCAGGGCGTCGTTGCCCTCCCGAGCCAGTCGGCGTGCAATTTCCTCCATAACGGTATCTGCCGTACCGCCCCGCACCCCCAGCGCCAGAAGCCGACAAGCCGCCGGCGGCAGTACACCGCTCTCTCTCATGGCGCTGGACAGCTCCTCGCCCTGCTCCAGCTGGGCCTTACAGCTGCGGCAGCGCTCCGCCGCCGCGGGCGTCTGGGAAAGGAGACCCGCCGCCAGCTCCAAAGCCTCCTCCATGGGAAGTCCGCTTTGAAGTCCCATTGCCATGGCCTGGGCAAACCGGGCATCATTGAGTCGGCGGGAGATTCCCCGATCTCCGCAGCGCCGCCGCCAGAAAGTCAGCAGACGTTCCCGGAACGCACCGGAAAGCGAAAACGCTCCCAGGAAGAGCACCACCACCGCCAGCACCGCACAAAGTACCGGCATAGCCGCATCCAGCGCCCGTCCCAGCGTCAGCAGTCCGCCGGCCACACCGGTAAGCTCGCCGCCCAGAGAAGCATAGACCTGCTCGAATACTGGCAGGACCCTTGCCAGCAGCACCACGATCACAACCAGCATCAAAATCAGCAGTACTGAGGGATACAGCAGCGCACTGCGGACCTGCCGGTCCAGCCGGTCCCGCTGCTCATAATAGACCGCCAGGGCGTTGAGCGCCTCCTCCGTACGTCCGGAGCGCTCACCTACCGCCACAAGTCCGGTCACATAGGCGGGAAACAGCCCCTGGCTTGCCAGGGCCTCTCCCAAAGAGACGCCGTCATCCACCTGGTGCGCCATCGCCTCCAGCTGTTTCCGCCGCTTGGACTCCGGTTCCTCCTCCGCCAACAGCGCCAGACCATCACCAGCACGGACCCCCGCATGGAGCAGCAGCGCCAGCTCCCGGCACAAAGAGGCAATTTCCAAATAGGTTGCTTGTTTTTCCTTCATATCGCACCCCGCAAAAAATGGGCTTGCAGACAAGCTGCAAGCCCATTTTAAAGCAACTTTACCCGTTCGTAAAGGGGAAAATCAATAGAGATATTTCGCCGTATAGTTCTTCCCGTCCCCGATATACTGCATAATCGATGCGCTCTGCTTGCCGCTGGAAGCAAACGTGGGGTCCATCCGCTGCCAGGAAACCCCGTCAAAGTAGACCACGCCTTCGACCCAGCCGGTCTCTTCCGAATAGACGCTGATCCATGCATGGTATGCAGTTCCGGCATAGCCCACCACCAGCTTGCAGGGCACACCCTGGCTGCGGAGCATTCCGGTCATCAGTGCGGCATAGTCAAAGCAGATTCCGGTCTTTTTAGCCAGCACGCTGTCCAGCACCGGCAAGTACCCGCTCTGGACCGTTGCGGCCAGCTGCTTGTCGTACGTCAGATTCTTCACCACAAAATCGTAGATGGCGGCCACCTTGTTCAGCGGGTCCGTCATTCCGGCGGTCAGCTCCGCTGCCTTTGCCACCGTGTTGGGTGCTACACTGTAATCCACATACTGATTGGGCCGCAGGAACGGCGCAAACTGGTCTTTCAGGGTGACAGAGATAGACTGGGAAAGGACCGTCGCATATTTGGTGCCGGAGATGTTCTCATACACCACTACCTGATAGGTTCCGTTGCCATCGGACAGCGGGAAGGTATCCCACGCGGCATCCGCCGCCAGGTTATAGGTGTAGGTAGTAGTGGGTCCCTTGACTTGGACCTTCAGCCGTTTGGTGGTAGCGGCCGTGTACTTGACCATCACATAGCCGTCGGCCGTGTTGGAGTAGTCGATGACCGCCTTGCCGTTGCTCTGCACCAGTGTGCCGGAGGCCTCTGGCAGCAACAGGGTAGAAACCGCCGGCGCACCGGCCAATGCCACCGCCTCATCCTCCAGGTCCACCTCCTCCATAGGGGTTACCTCTGTGTAAATCTCCTCTTCCTGGGTTTCCGGCACGCTCTGCGTAGGCTCCTGCTCTACCGCCGTCTGTCCGCAGCCGCTCAGAAGTAATGCCGCCGCCAGCAGCGGCAGGAAAAATCGCTTGATTTGACGCAACTCTTGCTCCTCCTTCTACGTTCTTCCTATGCAGAATCAGTATATCATATCCGAACTAAAAATGGAAGTACTTTTTTCATTTTGTCTTTCACTTTTTCTTGATTTTCGTAATATAAGCTGATTGCACATTGCAAACAACAGCACTCTATGTTAAAGTAATAATGTTTAATAATGTATTTTTTTAAAGTGATGTGTGCTCCGATAGGAGGGAGCCGCTTTTGATGTTTCAGAACAGAGGGAGGAGGTGGCAGCATATGATTGCCAATACACTGCGGGTGCAGATGCTGGGTGAGTTTACACTCCAATATGGCTGCCAGATGATCTCGGATAACGACAATCGTTCCCGAAAGGTTTGGTTGTTGCTGGCATATATGATTTACTGCCGCAATCGTTCCATCTCTCAGGAGGATCTTGTGAACCTGCTGTGGGGTGAGGAAGAGCGCAGTTCCAATCCGCTCAATGCGCTCAAGACTATGTTTCATCGTGTCCGTACCATGCTCAACCAGCTGGATACTTCCGCCGGTCATACCCTGATTATCCGGCGGGACGGAAGCTATACCTGGAATCCCGACGTGGAATTTTTCTTCGACGTGGAGGAATTTGAGGCCCTGTGCCGGGCCGGAGCTGCTGCGGAGGATGAGGAGACCCGCCTGGAAATCTATATGCAGGCGCTGGAACTCTATCAGGGGGATTTTCTCTCCAAGCTCGCCTCCGAACCCTGGGTAGTTCCTATTGCTGCATATTTCCACAATCTTTACACCCAAACTGTCTTGGAGACGCTTCCCCTGCTGGAGGCACAAAACCGCCTGACGGCCGCAGTCTCGCTGTGCCGCAAGGCGGTTGCTCTGGAGCCGTATAACGAAACGCTTTACCGCCATCTGCTGCAGGAACTGCTCTCCATTGGCGACAACCAGGGCGCCATTACCGTCTATGAGGAAATGAGCGAGCTGCTGTTCTCCAACTTCGGCATCATGCCGTCAGAGGAGCTGCGGGAACTGCACCGGCAGGCAGCCCGCACCGTGAATGACCGCGCCGTGTCCATGAGCATGGTGCAGGAACAGCTGCGGGAGCCCGACGGTCCTCGAGGCGCACTGGTTTGTGAGTACGATTTCTTCAAGATCTTGTATCACGCCGAGGCCCGTTCCATTCTGCGCAGCGGCAACGCCGTCCACATCGGGCTTCTCTCTGTCACCAATGAAAGCGGTGGGGAACTGCCCAAACGCAGCCTGGACCGGGTGATGGAAAACCTACTGGATCTGATTCGGAGCTGTCTGCGCAAGGGAGACATCGCCTCCCGGTGCAGTGTGTCCCAATTTGTCCTAATGCTGCCCCAGGCCAATTATGAAAACAGCTGTATGGTCTGCGAACGGATCATCAAATCCTTCTGCCGGCAGTACCCGCACTCCCCCGCCCAGCTGCATTATACCGTGCAGCCCCTGGAACCCAACGTATAGCATAATAACGCAAAAAAGAACGCCTTCCTTGTGGAAGGCGTTCTTCTTTATCAATACCGCCCCAGAGAAGCAGCGGTATCGGACGTTGCAGTTTTCCCGAAGTGGAAATCATTTCCCGGCAGAATCGCATTGAGGACAATTCCTGCGATAGCAGCAATGGCCAGAGAGGTGAGGGTGATGGATACCTCGCCGATGTGGAAGGTCAATCCATCCGTGAATCCCAGACCGCACACCAGAATGACTGCGGCAATAATCAGGTTCCGGGAGTTGGTGAAGTCCACCTGGTTTTCCACCACATTGCGCACGCCGATGGCGGAGATCATACCGTAGAGGATGAAGCTGACGCCGCCGATGATGGCAGAGGGAATAGAACTGACGAAGGCAGCAAACAGAGGGCTGAAGGAGAGCACGATGGCATAGACGGCAGCCAGCCGGATCACCCGGGGATCATGGACCCGGGAGAGCACCAGTACGCCGGTGTTTTCGCCATAGGTGGTGTTGGCGGGACCGCCGAACAAACCAGCAAGAGAGGTAGCGATGCCGTCACCGATGAGGGTACGGTGCAGGCCGGGATCTTCGATGAAGTTCTCACCCACGGTGGCGGAGATGGCGGACATGTCGCCGATGTGTTCCATCATGGAGGCAATGGCGATGGGTGCCATCACCAAAATGGCGGAGATGTCGAACTTGGCGACGCTGCCAGTGAAGTTGGTGATAAAGGGCTGGAACCCAAGAATGCTGGCCCCGGCCATGCCGGAGAAGTCCAGCATAGGCCCGGTAGCGCCAGTAGCTGCATCGGTGATGACCGTGGCGCCGCAGGCGTTGGCGATCACCGCCACCAGATAAGAACCCACCACGCCCAGCAGGATGGGAATGATCTTGATCATGCCCCGCCCCCAGATGTTGGCCACCACGATGATGGCCATGGCCACCAGGGCCAGCCACCAGCAGGTAGAGGCGTTGGACACGGCAGAAGGGGCCAGGTTCAGTCCGATGAGGATGATGATGGGGCCAGTGACCACCGGAGGCAGGAAGTGCATCACCCGGTGCACGCCCACTACTTTAATGATGCCGGCCAGCACTACATACAAAAGCCCCGCCACCACGATGCCGCCGCAAGCATACTGGAGCTTTTCCGCGCCGTCCATACCGGCGTAAATCCCGCTGTCCATGGCGCCCATGGCGGCAAAACCGCCCAGGAACGCAAAGGACGAGCCCAGGAATGCCGGGACCCGCAGCTTGGTGCAGAGGTGGAAAAAGAGCGTGCCGATGCCGGCAAAAAACAGCGTGGTCTGGATCGACAGCGGCAGTCCGTAGGTGTTGACCAGAATCGGCACCAGCACCGTGGCGCCGAACATGGCGAACATGTGCTGCAGGCCGAGGATCAGCATCTTGGGCATGCCCAGCGTTCTGGCATCCCGGATGGGCTGCTGCCGGGAGGTATTTGTCTCGTTCATGTGTGTTCTCCTCTCTTTCATACGTGCAATTCCTGTTCGGGGCAAAAAAAATACCGGCACCAAAGCCGGTCAAACAGGAATGTGAAAAAAATAGAAAAAGGGACCCATCGCCGCCGCGTCACAAAAGCCGTTCCAACGCCGCATACCGAATCCTCCCTCTTGCCATTTTGATTTATTATACAAAAAGAGACACTCTATTGCAAGAATAGATTTCCTTCCATCTCCGGGAAAATTTTGTTTGGTATTTATAAAAAATGACGAAGCAGACTGCTTCGTCATTTCAGCAGCTCACGGATCTGAGACTCGCCATACACAGGAATTCCCTCAGCCACCAGCATTTGGGCCGCAACGCCGTTCCCCGCCGTCAATCCGCCGGAAAATGTGCCGTCGTGGATGCTCCCGCAACCGCAGGAGGGACTGCGCTCCTTGAGCACTGCCGCCTGACAGTCCAGCAGGCGGCAGAGGCGCAGCGTCTCCTGCCCGCCCCGGCGGTAAGCTTCGGTCACGTCCCGGCCGTCCCTGGTCATGACCCGGTCCCCCTGCCGCTCTGCAGGCGGGCGGGGCGTAGGAAGGCCACCCAACTGCTCCGGGCAGACCGGTACCAAGTCATAGTGCTGTGCCAGTGCCTCCGCCAGAGGGTGCACCTTGGAGGCTCCATCATATCGGCAGCAGCATCCCAGAAGGCACGCAGAAATCAAAAGCCGCATTCCCTCACCCCCTCCGCTCCAGGGCGGTACGCTCCCGATGGAGCTCCGCCAACAGCGTGGACGGCGTCCAGCTGCGGTTGGTATTTGTCAGCACCGCCTTGGGGCACAAGATCCCCGCTTTCTGCAGTGCCGGGATCAGATCGTCTACATGCCGGTCCAGACCGCACAGCACCGCCATCTGCCCGCCAAGGGCCACCGGTGCTGCGTCCGGAGGCACACTGGCTCCCGCCGCCAACTGCCCCAGCGTCAGCCCACAGGACTTGGGCCCCACTACCTGCAGCTTTCCGCCAAAGGGACGGACGGCGGCCTCTGCCGCCAGGATCACCGGCAGCTGATCATATCCAAACAGCAACAACGTACCTTCCATTGATTGGTCTCCTCTCTCAAAAGGTTGCTTTCTCTGCTTCGTCCCGCCCATTGGACAGCACACCGCCGGAAGGAAGGATTCTCCCTCCATCCGATCCTTAGACGATCCGCTTTCCATTCAGCACCGCCTCTGCCAGGTGCTCCCCCTGGTAGCGAAGCTTCAGGGAAAAAAACGGCGCATTTTCTTCCAGCAGCTTCAAAAAAATTCTGTCCCCCTCCCACATGGGCAGGGCCAACAGCTGCTTCTTTTTGATCCAGGCCAGCTCTCCCTCGTCACAGGGGTGAGGTGTTCCGGTCCAGCCGACGGCGGTGAACAGGTGCATGTATTCCGTAGGCGCCTCGTTGGAGACAAAGGTCACCAGTCCCCGGTAGCGGTAGTCCGTCAGCTTCAGCCCCGTCTCCTCCCAGGTCTCCCGCAGGATGCAGTCCTCGGGGCTCTCCCCTTCCTGAAACTTGCCGCCCACACCGATCCACTTATCGTGGTTGACATCGTTTTTCTTCTTCACCCGGTGGAGCATCAGGTATTCCTCGCCCCGCTCCAGATAGCAAAGCGTTGAATTGATCATGCACATCTCTCCTTGTGTGGCCATTATAGCCGGTTTCACGCAAAAAGAAAAGGCCCCCCCTTGTGAAGCAGCTTCCCTGCAAAGCACACGCCGCCGGTGAGAATTTTCACCAGCGGCGTGCGGCAGTTCCATGTGTTTATTTTTCTCCACGGGTCCGGATGGCCTTGAGCAGCTGGATCACCACCATGCTGCCGGCCGCAAGGCCCACAATGGTCCCCACCATACCGGCGGAGAGGGGCGCCACCTGGAAGAGGGGCTCCAGCGGCGGAATCAGCAGCACGGCGCCCAGCAACACCGCGCCGATGACAAAGGCACCCAGCAGGAAGCTGTTGTTCCAGAAAGTCCGGGTAAAGAGCACCGGCCGGTCGGCCTTGCAGTTGAAGCCGTGGAACAATCGGCTCAGGCACAGCGTGGAAAACGCCATGGTGCTTCCCAGCGCCGCACCGCCGTTGGCAAGGCCGATGTGGAAGGCGGCGATGGTAGCAACAGCGATCACCAGCCCCTCAATGGCCACATTGGTGAGGAAGGGCCGGGTGAGGATACCCTCGTTCCGGGGCCGGGGCTTTTCATGCATCACCCGATCAGTGTGGGGCTCCAGACCCAGCGCGATGGCGGGCAGGGAGTCCGTCAGCAGGTTGATGAAGAGCAGGTGCACCGCGGCAAAAGGCACCGGTAGGCCCAGCAGCGACGCATAGAGCACCGTCAGGATGCCGGCGGCGTTGCCGGAGAGCAGGAACTGGATCGCCCGCTTGATGTTGGCATAGACGTTACGGCCGTTTTTCACCGCCTTGACGATGGTAGCAAAGTTATCATCCGTCAGCACCATGCCTGCGGCGTCCTTGGCCACCTCGGTACCTGTGACGCCCATGGCCACACCGATGTCCGCCTGCTTGAGGGCGGGGGCGTCGTTGACGCCGTCGCCGGTCATGGCCACCAGATTGCCCCGGTCCTGCCAGGCCTTGACGATGCGGATCTTATGCTCCGGAGACACCCGGGCATAGACGGAGACCTTGGGCACGAACTCCCGCAGCTCCTCGTCGCTCATGGAGTCGATGACGCTGCCCTCCACCGCCTCGGTGCCCGGCGTCAGGATACCGATCTCCTTGGCAATGGCAGCGGCGGTGACCTTGTGGTCGCCGGTGATCATGATGGGCCGGATGCCGGCGGCGATGCACTCCGCCACAGCGGCCTTGGACTCCTCCCGGGGCGGGTCCATCATGGCGATCAGGCCCAGGAAATCCAGACCGTTCTCATCTTCCAGGGAGACGGCGGTATCTTCCACCGTCCGGCAGGCAAAGGCCAGCACCCGCAGGCCCTGACTGGAAAATTCCTCATTGACCTGTTCAATCTCCTGCCGCTCAGCATCGGAGATCACGCACCGGTCCAGCAGCACATCCACAGCGCCCTTGGTGACCATCACCAAACCGCCGGAGAGGCGGTGGACCGTGCTCATGAGCTTGCGGTCGGAGTCAAAGGGGATCTCCGTCAGGCGGGGATACTTGCCCCGGGTCACTTCCTCGTCAAAGCCGTTGGCCTCGCCCAAACGCACCAGTGCCGTCTCCGTGGGATCGCCCACCTCGCCGTTTTCATTGATGGTGGCGTCGCTGCACAAAAGAGCCGTCCGCAGCAGAGGCTCCTGGATGGGATCGCTGAAGTCCGCCTGGTCGGCGTCCACGATCTTGCCGCCGGTGTAGAGCTTTTTGACGGTCATTTTGTTCTGGGTCAGCGTTCCGGTCTTATCCGAGCAGATCACAGAGACGCTGCCCAGGCCCTCCACCGCCTGGAGCTTGCGGATGATGGCATTCTCCCGGGCCATCTTCCGGGTGCCGAAGGAGAGGACGATGGTGACGATGGAACTCAGCGCCTCCGGCACCGCCGCTACCGCCAGGGCCACGGCGAAAAGGAAGGCGTTCATGATATTCTCACCCCGCAGGAAAACGCTGACTGCAAAGAGCGCCGCACAGATCACCAGAATGCCCACAGAGAGCTTTTTGCCGAACTGATCCAGGCTGATCTGGAGGGGTGTCTTCTTCTCCTCCGTGTTTTTCAGCAGTGTGGCGATCTTGCCCATCTCCGTGTTCATGCCGGTGGACGTGACCAGGAACCGGGCCCGGCCGTAGGTGACGAAGCTGCCGGAGAAGACCATGTTCTTCCGGTCGCCCAGCGCCGCTTCGCCGCTGATCTCCCCCAGCTCCTTCTCCACAGGCAGGCTCTCACCAGTGAGGGCACTTTCCGCGCACTTCAAGCTGGCGCATTCCAGCAGCCGCCCATCAGCGCAGACAGCGTCACCGGCCTCCAGTACCACCACATCCCCGGGCACCACGTCCCGGCCCGGCACCTGGAGCACTGTGCCGTCCCGGACCACCTTGGCCGTGGGAGCGGACATCTGCTTCAGGCTGTCCAGTGAGGCGGCGGCCTTCACCGTCTGCACGGTGCCCAGGATGGCGTTCATAGTGATGACCGCCAGGATGACTACCGTGCTCTCCACATCCCCCATAGCGGCGGAAATCAGCGCCGCCAGGATCAAAATGATGACGATAAAATCCGCAAACTGCTCCAGGAAGATCCGCAGCACGCTTTTTTTCTCACCGCTGTGAAGTTCATTGGGGCCATAGGTCTCCAGCCGCGTCTTGGCCTCCTGGGCGGAAAGGCCCTCCTCCCCGCACTTCAGGTCCCGGAACAATTCCATCCGGTTTTTTTGCCATACCTTCTTCTCTTCGCTCATTGCATCCACATTCCTTTCCGGCAATACGCAAAAGCGGCGAGGCTTTTGCGCCAATGCCCCTGCATTGATGCAAAAGTCTCGCCGTTTCAACCCGTGGCGGGGCAAAGCCCGTACTGACGCCTGCGGGTACACATCGGATGTGCCAGCTACTCCCTTTTGATTCTTGAGGTATTGTATGCGCTTTTTTGCAAAAAGTCAATCCCAACCATAAAATTTTCCAGACCGGATCTTGCAAAGCGGCCCTGAGGCACGCCTCACACCTAGTCTGTACAGATTCCGGGAAAGTTTTCAACAACAGACTGATCCCGGCGGCATTGTCCCCTTCTGCCGCCCGTGTTATAATAAAATCCATCAAACACCCCGGTTCCGGTTGCCTGAACACCTGCGTTCACCGGGGTCTGGAGGGATATCCGATGCGTGTTGCACTGATTCAAATGCGGGTAACAGCAGATAAAGCCGCCAATCTCCGCACCGCCTGTGAAAAGATCCGGGCCGCCAAGCAGGCGAGCGCGGACATCGCCGTACTGCCGGAGATGTTCTGCTGCCCCTATGAAAACCGCTGTTTCCGGGCCTATGGCGAGCCGGAAGGCGGAGAGGTCCAGGAGACCCTCTCCCACCTGGCGGCGGAGCTTGGGCTCTACATTGTGGGCGGGTCCATTCCAGAACTGGCGGAGGGAAACGTCTACAACACCAGTTTTGTTTACGGACGGAACGGTCAGCTCCTGGCCCGCCACCGGAAGGTCCATCTCTTTGACATTGACGTGGAAGGCGGCCAGTCCTTTCGGGAGTCGGACACCCTCTCCCCAGGAAATGCCGTCACCACCTTTGAGACGGAATTCGGCACCTGCGGTCTTTGCATCTGCTTTGACCTGCGGTTTGAGGAACTGGCCCGCTGCATGTGTCTGCGGGGGGCGAAAGTGCTCTTTGTCCCGGCGGCGTTCAACATGACCACAGGCCCCGCTCACTGGGAACTGCTCTTCCGGCAGCGGGCCGTGGACAATCAGTGCTTCACCGTAGGCGTCTCCCCCGCCCGGAATGAGCACGCCTCTTACGTTGCCTACGGCAATTCCATGGCGGTGGACCCCTGGGGCACAGTGCTCTGCCGGGCCGGAGCGGAGGAGACGACGCTTCTGGCCGATCTGGAGTTCGACCGCCTGGAGGCCGTCCGCAAGCAGCTGCCCATTCTCTCTGCCCGGCGGACAGATTTGTATCAGGTGCGGGAGCGGTAATCTCTCAACAGGGGATGTTCTCATCCATCAGCAGTATATACGCTTTTCGAAAGTGGACTTACCCGGATAGGCACGGATGTGTTTTTCAACCATCCCCGGATCACAAGCTCAGCGGAAAAACCGCCGGACACCATGGTCTTCACCAAATAACAGCGCCGGGGACTTTTCAGTCCCCGGCGCTGTCTGCTGTTGGTCAATATTCGTAATCCACAGATGCCCGGTCGGTGCGGATGGACTTGCACAGGGCGGACACCGCCTTGTGGCGGGGATCGTCCCGATAGGCCCGGAGGGCCTCCAAATCCCGGAACTCACTGACCAGGACCGCGTCATAGTTGCCGTCCCCGGTGTTGACGGCCACCTCGCTGCGCAAAAGCTCCGGAATCACGCCTTGCAAATTCCGCAGGCTGTCCAGAAACTGGGCCTGCTCCGCCTCCGTACCGGGGCGGAACTTCCACATGACGATGTGCCGGATCACGCCTGCTCCTTCCGGGCGTTGTAGGCCTGGATGCCCAGACCCAGCAGCTCGATGGACCGGGCCAGGTCAGCAGGATTGGTCACATAGGCGATGCGGATCTCGTTGCGGCCTCTGCCGGGGGTGCCATAGAACCCCTCGCCAGGAGCGTACATCACGGTCTCGCCATGGTCCTCGAACTCCTGCAGCAGGAAATACTGCAGCTTTTCCGCGTCGTCCACCGGCAGCGTGGCCATCACATAGAAGGCACCCTCGGGATGGCTGAACTGGACGCCGGGGAGCTTCTCCAGCGCCTCCACCACCGTATCCCGGCGGCGGCGGTACTCCTCCCGGACGGCGTCGTAATACGACTGGGGCGTGGAGCGGTACATGGCGGCAGCGCCCACCTGGTCCAGTGTGGCAGCGCACAGCCGACCCTGGCAGATCTTCATGGCCTGTTCCATCAGCTTCTGATTGCGGGTAATGAGGGCACCCACCCGAGCACCGCAGGAGGAGAACCGCTTGGACACGGAGTCAATGATGGCCACATTCTCGGCGGCATCCTCAAACTCCAGCATAGAGCTGAGCTTCTCCCCGCTGTATACGATCTCCCGGTATACCTCGTCGCTGATGAGCAGCAGGTCGTGCTCCTTGGCAATGTCCGCCAGAAGACGCATCTCCTCCGGGCGCAGCACCACACCGGTGGGGTTGCCGGGGTTGGTGACCATGATCGCCCGGGTGTGCTCGTTAATCAGCGGCTCGATCTGTTCCCGGGTGGCGTAGCGATAGCCCTCCTCCGCCTTGGTGGGAATGGGGCGGACCACACCGCCGGTGACACCCACAAAAGTGGTGTAATTGGGATAGAAGGGCTCGGGGAGCAAAATCTCATCGCCCTCGTCCAGGATGCAGGAGAGCACGATCTCCAACGCCTCGCTGCCGCCGTGGGTCGCCATGATGTCATCGCAGGTAATGGGGAACCCCAGGTTGACATAGTAGTCCCGCACTGCCTCCAAATACACCTCCACGCCGGGAGACGGAGCGTAGGCCAGCACGGACTCGCCGAAGTTCCGGACGGCGTCAAAGAATGACTTTGGCGTCTCAATGTCCGGCTGGCCGATATTCAGGTGATAGACCTTGCGTCCCTTTGCTTGTGCCTCCACCACGTAGGGGTGGAACTTTCGGATGGGAGAGAGTTCGCACGCTTCGATCTTGCTGGAAAACTTCATGTGAATGACCTCCTTCGCTTGATGGTTCAACTGCTGCTTCCATACCACGGCGGAATGGGAAGATGTGCCGCCGACACAGGTGCATCGTCAAAAAAAACGCCCCTGACAACTGAAAAACTTTCACGGTACCACCCTGATCTGTCCCCGCAAGCGAGGACATCTCATGTCATCTTGTAACGGTGATGAACCGTCCCGCTCCTCACAGGCTGCTCCAAAGTGGCTTGCTTTCTGGCGTTGGCTGGGGACTTGCACCATACACCCCTCGCTGAGAACCGGTTTCAGAAAGCTGGCTTTATCATCGCGTTTCTTCGTTTTATTATAGCTCTTTGCGGCCATTTGTCAAGGTGGAGATTTCCGGCTTTTGGAATCTCCTCTCCCAGATGCGGCAAAGCTGTGTACCTTCCTCTTTCCAGAAAGGTACGCGGCTTTGTTTGTCGTGCAAAATGCTCAAGTCTCATCCACCGGGAATGGCGGCTCCTCGGGCGCAGCGGCATCGGACGCGGCATTGCCGCCCATCTGCATCTCCTGCCACTGGGCCCGGGTGATGAGCAGCTGACGGGGCTTGGAGCCCTCGAAAGGCCCAACGATCCCCCGCTCTTCCATCTGGTCCACCAGTCGGGCGGCCCGGGAATACCCCAGTTTCAGCCGCCGCTGCAGCATGGAAACAGACGCCTGTCCCGTCTCCAAAATCACTTCCACCGCTGCGGGCAGTAGCTCGTCGCCCTCTTCGTCACCGGAGTCGGCGGAGGCGGAGCCGCCCTTGGCGCTTCCCTTGTCCTTTTCCTGGATAGACGCCTCGATCTTGGCGATGACATCATCATCGTACTGAGCCTCGCCGGTCTGCTTGACAAAGGATACCACCTGCTCGATCTCCTCTGGGGAGATAAAGCAGCCCTGGACACGGGTGGGTTTTCCGGCTCCCAGAGGAGCGTAGAGCATATCGCCCTTGCCCACCAGCTTCTCCGCGCCGGTGGTGTCCAGAATGATGCGGGACTCCAGAGAGGATGCCACCGCAAAGGCGATCCGGCTGGGGATGTTGGCCTTCATGAGGCCGGTGATGACATCTGCTGAGGGACGCTGAGTGGCAATGACCAGATGCACGCCGGCGGCGCGGCCCATCTGGGCCACCCGGCAGATGGATTCCTCCACCTCTTTGGCTGCCACCAGCATCAGATCTGCCAGCTCGTCGATGACCACCACCACGCTGGGCATGGTCTCCATTCCCTCCGTGGCCCGGGCCAGTTTGTTGTACTCCTCCAGCTTCTTGACGCCGCACTCGGAGAAGGTCTTGTACCGCTTCATCATCTCAAACACCGCCCACTGCAGCGCACCAGCGGCCTTCTTGGGGTCTGTCACCACCGGGATCAGCAGATGGGGGATGCCGTTATACGGGGCCAGCTCCACCATCTTGGGGTCCACCATGATAAAGCGCACCTCGTCAGGGGTGGATTTATAAAGCAGGCTGATGATGAGGGAGTTGGTACACACAGATTTACCGGAACCGGTGGTACCGGCAATCAGCACATGGGGCAGCTTTTCGATGTTGCCCACAATGTTGCGTCCGCCGATGTCCCGTCCCAGGGCAAAGGCGGTCTTGGACTTGTGTTCTGCAAACTCCCGGGACTCGATAACGTCCCGGATCAGCACCGGCGTGACAGACTTGTTGGGCACCTCGATACCCACCACAGAGATCTTGTCGGGAATGGGGGCGATCCGGACGCCGGTTGCGCCCAAAGCCAGAGCAATATCATCCGCCAGATTGGTGATCTTGGAGAGCTTCACGCCCTGCTCCAGTACAAACTCGTACCGGGTCACGGAGGGACCGTGGACCACATCGCCGGGGGTTGCGTCCACACCGAAGCTGTTGAGGGTCTCCGCCAGACGGCGGGAGTTATTCCGCAGCTCCGCACCGGCCTCGATATGGTTTTCTCCCTGGCTTTCATGCAGCAGTGTAATGGGTGGGAACTGATAGTCCCCCTCCCCGCCGGAGAGTTTTTCCTGAATCTCCGCCGTCACGGCAGCGGTCTGCGCCGCCACCTCCTTGGCAGTATTGGCCTTTTCCCGCCGGGCAGAGGGTTCCTCCGGAGCCAGCGGTGCCGGTGCCGGAGCCGGGGTGGACGGCTGCACCGGTTGTACAGTCTGCGCCACCTGCACCGGCTCCGCCGGGATGGCAGGCGTCCGTGGAGCCACAGGTTCCGCGGGGGTGGAAACCTCCCGGGCCGCAGCGGCAGGCTCTTCTCCACTCTCCCGCAGTACCTGGGCGGGCGTCATCTGCTGATCGGACTTATGCCGGAAAAAGCTGGTAAAGCGTCCCGGCTCCTTGCTGGCAGGCTCGGGTGCAGCTGCCTGTGCCCGTGTCGGTTCACCGTCCAGCGGAATATCAATGGAAACCCGGGTACGTTCCTCTCTGCGGCGCCGGGGCGGCTCTGCCGGGATGGCGGGGATCTCCGGCTCGGGTTCCTCTTCATAGACCGGACGGTTGCGGATCTTCTCCACCATCGCCGCCGGAGTCAGGTGCAGTGCGGCCATCAGCAGCACCACAAACAGCACAAGGAAAATGACGATAGACGCCACTTTGGAAAATACTGCCACGGACCCCGCCGCCAATGCGCCGGACACAGCGCCGCCGCATTTCAGGGAAACACCGTCCTGCCACAATACTTTTAGGATACCAAAGCCGGGATTATACGTTTTGGATACAAAAATCATATGTCCCAGCACGCCGAAGAGCACCGGAAGCAGCAGGGTGCAGGTCACTCGCAGGCGAACCGGGCGGCCATGGTGAAACATCAAAATAGCGGATGCAAGCAGAAAAGCCGGTCCTGCCAGACAGTAGCCATAGCCGAAAAGTCCCTTGAGCAGCAGCGCCAGCCAGTCAATAAAAATAGCGCTGATCCCGCAGTAGCTGACCACCGTACACAGGGCCAGCACCAGCAAAATCACACTCCAGACCTCCCGGCGGATGGGCTGTTTCTTCGGCTGTGCCGGCTTCCGGGTGCGGGAGGATGAGGAGGTTCCTCTTGCGGATGTGCTTTTCTTTTTTGCGGTGGGTTTCTTTTGCGAGGCGGATGCCACGGTATGTACCTCCTTACAGGATCACTGGGTCACGATGGTCAAAAGCAAGGTCGCCGCACCGGCGAACCAGCAGTAATAGGCAAACCAGCCAAAGCGTCCCTTGGCAGCAATCATCTTCAAGAGCCGGATGCAGGCATAGCCCACCACGGCAGACACTGCCACGCCCACCAGATACACCGGCACGGAGGGCCAGTCGATGCCCGCCTCCACCGCGTCTTTCAGGCTCAGGATGTTGGCGCCCAGAATTGCGGGGATCGAGAGCAGGAAGGAAAAACGTACGGCGAACTTCCGCTCAAAGCCCACAAAGCAGCCGGCGGTGATAGTGGTGCCGGACCGGGAGATGCCGGGGCAGGTGGCGATGGCCTGGGCCACACCCACGATCAGCACATCGATCAACGTGGCGCTGCGCTCCGTCTTGCGGCCATGGCGGACCCGGTCGCTGGCAAAAAGCAGGCAGCCGGTGACCAGGAGAGCGCCGGCCACAAAATACATGTTGTCGCTCAGCCCCTCCACCAGGTCTTTCACCGGCAGGATCAAAAACAGCGGCAGCGTACCTACGATGATCAGCAAAATCAAGCGGCGGGCCGGAGGAATGGGGTCCGGTGTGCTGCGGCGGGCCAGATCCCGCGCACCACAGATCAGTTCCTGGATCATGTCACGAATATCCGGCCAGTAGGCCACAAATACCGCAACCAGAGTACCCAGATGGAGCAGCACATCAAAAAAGTCGGGAATCTCTGTAGCGCCGGATACGTTCAAAAGATGCTCCGCGATGGCCAGATGGCCGGAGCTGGAGATCGGTAAAAACTCTGCAATGCCCTGGACCAGGCCCAGGAGAATAGACGACAGCAGGGACAATCAGCTCACGCTCCTTAATGCTCATATGGAAGTTAGTATAGCATAGCGGCAGGGAAAATTCCAGTCATATTTGCACCCCCGCCGGAAAAAGCGGCGCAGGGGCCGGCAGCCACTGCCGTCCCCTGCGGTTCAAGTACGATCAAGAATTTTCGGTCTCGCTCATGGATTCCAGCGCCGCTCTGGCAGCGGCCTGCTCCGCCTCTTTTTTACTGTGGCCCTGGCCCCGGCCGGCGACTTTGCCGCCCACGGCCACTTCCATCTCAAAGACGCGGCAGTGATCGGGTCCCGACTCCTGCACCAGCTCATAGGTGATGGTCACGCCGGGCGTCCGCTGTACCAGTTCCTGCAGAGCGGTCTTATAATCCCGGCGCCGCTCCTCCACAGCCTCTTCCTTCTCTGCGTCCAGCAGGCAGCGATGGATGAGGTCCGATGCCGCGCCGATGCCGCCGTCCAGATAAACCGCGGCAAACACCGCCTCCGTGGCATCTGCCAGGATGGACGTCCGCTGCCGGCCGCCGCCGCTCTCCTCGCCCCGGCCCAGCTTCAGGTACCGGCCCAGGTCCAGCTTGCGGGCCACCTCGTAGAGGCTCTGCTCACATACCAGTGCGGCCCGAATCCGGGTCAGGTCGCCCTCCGGCAGGTCCGGATGCTGGGTAAACAGAAACTCCGCCGTCACAAACCCCAGCACGGAATCCCCCAGAAACTCCAGCCGCTCGTTGCTGCGCAGATGGGCACTGCGGTGCTCGTTGGCATAGGAGCTGTGGCTCAGGGCCTCGCTGAGGAGCGCACGGTCCCGAAACGTGTAATTCAGTTTTTTCTCCAGTTCCTCCATGACGTTCCTCTCCAAAAGGAAGCCCCGCGCGGGGCGGGGCGGTTCCTCATCTTATTTATTCAGCTTTCCCGCGATATAGTTCACCGCGTCCCCTACGGTTTTGAGGCCGCTCAGATCCTCCTCCTGGGTCTCGCCGATCTCGAACTCCTCTTCCATGGCCATCACCAGTTCCACCAGATCCACGGAATCGGCGCCCAGATCTTCCTCGAAGGAGGTCTCCATGGTCACCTCATCCGGTTCCATGGCAAACTGCTCGGCCACCAGGTCTTTCATCGTCTGAAAAATCTCTTCATTCGACATGCTGTTCACTCCTTACGGGATGTTGGGATGTACTCGCTGGGGTAATCATACGGCAACATCCGCGCCGGTGTCAATAGGGGAAGTAAATTTTTACGCTTCCCCCTGGACCCGCATATGGTCAATGTTTGCGGCAATATCGTCAATAAAGCCGCTCTGGGCATATTCTGCCGCCCGGAGCACAGCGTTAGTGATGGCCCGGGCGTCCGATCCGCCGTGGGCCTTGATGACCGGCTTGGAAATTCCCAGGAAGGGCGTGCCGCCCACCTCGGAGGGGTCCAACAGCTTTTTCATCTGCTCCAGATCCCCCTTCACCATACCGGCGGCCAGCTTGCCCCGGGTGCTGGCGAGAAAGACGCCCTTAAGTTCCTTCAAAAGGAACTTGGCGGTCCCTTCCAGGCCCTTGAGCAGGATATTTCCGGTAAAGCCGTCGGTCACCACCACATCGGCCTTACCCAGCATCACGTCGTTGGCCTCCACGTTGCCGATGAAATTGAGCCGTCCCTGCTCCGCAGCCGCCTGGAGCAGCGGATAGGTCTCATGGCGGAGATTGTCGCCCTTCTCCGCCTCCGCGCCGATGTTCAAAAGACCCACCCGGGGACGCTCCACCCCACGGACCCGCTGGGCATAGAAGCTGCCCAGGTACGCAAACTGCAGCAGATATTCCGGCGTGCACTCGGCATTGGCGCCGCAGTCACACAAAATGGCCTGGCCGCCCAGGACAGGGATGCTGGGTCCCATAGCCGCCCGGCGGATGCCGCGGATGCGCTTAGTCACCAGCGTGGCTCCCGCCAGCAGGGCACCGGTGGACCCAGCGGAGACGAACGCGTCCCCCGCCCCCTCTTTGAGCAGGTTCAGTCCCACAGTAAGGGAGGAGTCCTTCTTCATCTTGAAGGCCGTGGCGGGATCATCGGCGATCTCCACCACCTCTGTGGCCCCCTTGATTTCCACGCCGGCGGGCAGGCTCTTTTCGCCGCAGGCCTCCACAGCCCGCAGGATCTCCTCCGTCCGCCCCACCAAAAGGATCTCCAGACCGTGGGTGCGGTTTGCATCCAGCGCACCCTGGACAATGGCACCGGGGGCGTTGTCGCCGCCCATGGCGTCTACGATGATCTTCATGAAAGGACCTCCTCTCTCAATCCATCAATAATTGCCAGCGACCGCTGGGACAGCTCGGCATTCTTGTTCCGCTTGCCCTTGACCCGATGGTCCAGCGGCGGCATGATGCCGAAATTGATATTCATGGGCTGGAACACCGTCACAGACTGGTTGGACACATACAGTCCCAGTGCGCCGATGGCGGTCTCCTGTGGAAAGTCCACCGGGGGCTTGCCCTGCAGCCGCCGGGCGGTCTCCACCCCCACCAGAAAACCGCTGGCCGCCGACTCCACATATCCCTCCACACCGGTCATCTGCCCGGCGAAGGAGATGCGTGGCTCCTTTTTCAGGCGGTAATAGCGGTCCAGCAGGCGGGGGCTGTTCAAAAACGTGTTGCGGTGCATGACCCCATAGCGGAGGAACTCCGCGTCGTGCAGGGCGGGGATCATGGAAAAGACCCGGCGCTGTTCCGGGAAACGCAGATGGGTCTGGAAGCCCACCAGATTATACACGGTGCCGTCGGCATTGTCCCTCCGCAGCTGCACCACGGCGTAGGGCCAGCGGCCGGTGCGGGGATCGTCCAGTCCCCGGGACTTCAGCGGGCCGTAGAGCAGCGTATCATGTCCCCGGCGGGCCATGACCTCCACCGGCATACAGCCCTCGAACACCTTGCCGTCCTCAAATCCGTGGACCGGCGCCTCTTCGGCGGTGGTCAGGGCCTGCCAGAAGGCGTCGTACTCCTCTTGGTTCATGGGACAGTTGACGTAGTCCGCCGTGCCCTTGTCGTACCTGGACCCCATCCAGGCGTAGTTCATGTCCACGCTCTCCGCGGACACCAGCGGCGCCGCCGCATCGTAAAAGTGAAGGGCCGTGTCCTCCCCCAGCAGCTCACCCAGCCGCTGCGCCAGCGCATCGGAGGTCAGAGGGCCGGAGGCGATGACCACCTCTCCCTGGGGGATCTCCGTCACCTCGCCCTCTTTCACGGTGATATTGGGGTGGGAGCGGACCCGCTCCGTCACCAGCCGGGCAAAGCCGTGGCGATCCACCGCCAGGGCGCCGCCTGCCTCCACCCGGGTGGCGTCGGCACAGGAGAGGATCAGGCTGCCCAGGCGGCGCATCTCCTCTTTCAAAAGCCCCACTGCGTTTTCCAGCTGGTCGCTGCGCAGCGAGTTGGAGCAGCACAGCTCCGCAAAATATTCCGTCTCATGGGCGGGGGTCTTTTTCTCCGGCTTCATCTCGCAGAGCGTCACCTGGACGCCCCGCTGGGCCAGCTGCCAGGCGCACTCGCTGCCGGCCAGACCCGCGCCGATCACTGTTACATGCATGGTAAATCCCTCTCTTTTGGATGGACCGCCCGCCGATACCCGTCGCAAAGCGGCGCTCAGCGCTGATCGCTGCGGCCCAGCAGGTAGTCGGTGGACACGTCAAAATAGTCCGCCATTTTGATAAGGCCGGCCACATCCGGGTAAAACGCACCGCCCTCATAATTTTGATATTGACGGACGCTAACCTCAAACACAGCCGCCATCTCCGCCTGCGTTTTCTTCTGCTCCTTGCGGAGCTCCTTCATTCTCTGCCCGAAAAGATTCATATGGCTTCCCTTGACACACAGTTTAATTTCGCGTATATTTAAAACGAAATCAGATTTCATTTTTAGGGAGGAAACTGCAATGAAAGACCCGCTGGAAATCCTGTTTCAGGAGCTGACCGACACGCTGGAAGATACGCTCCCGGGCACCTATTGGAAAGATTACCGTCTCCGGGACCGCCGGGAGGACGCCCCGCTGGAGACCCTGGACCGGCAGCAGCGGCGGCTGCTGGAGGACTACCAAGAATCTGAATGGGACTGCGCCGAACAGCGGGAACGTGCGGTTTTTCTCGCCGCGTTCCAGCTTGCCCGGGCCCTTCGTTAGGCCTCTTCCTCCACCTTCTTGGCCGTCTTCTTTGCCGCGGCGGTCTTTTTGGCGGCAGGCTTCTTGGCTGCCGTAGTCTTTTTCGCTGTGGTCTTCTTGGCGGTGGATGCGGCCGTTTTCTTCACGGTCTTTTTCACCGTGGCCGTCTCTTCCGTCTCCGCAGCAGCCGCCTTGGCGGTCTTTTTTGCAGTGGATTTTTTGGCAGCGGCCTTTTTTGCCGCCGGTTTCTTCGCCGGGGTCTCAGCGGCGGGCTGCTCCGCCGCCGCGTCCGCCGCGCCCTCCGCCTTGTCCTGGGCGGGCTTGCGGGGATAGCCCCGCTTCTCCTCCGGCAGAAAGTTTGCACAGGCCGGGTTGATGCAGAAGGGCTTTTTGAAGCCCCGGCCGGCCCGCTTGAACATGGTCTGGCCGCACACCGGGCAGTCGTCCTTCACCGGCACGTCCCAGGTCATAAAGTCGCACTTGCGGCTCTCGTCCTTGCTGTTGAGGAATTCACAGCAGTAATAGGTGTACTGCTTGTTGGTCTTTTTGCTGGTACCGGTGCGCTTCATCAGCCGCCCGCCGCACTTGGGGCAGCGGCCCGGCATCTCCA
>OOBW01000330.1_pt1 | contig 40400 bp, 43 predicted proteins | sample 1671701 | NCBI WGS metagenome assembly OOBW01 (sample SAMN06348183, study PRJEB24527) | human gut metagenome | biome: human gut; feature: ankylosing spondylitis patient; material: feces | host: Homo sapiens | place: China | collected 2015-10 | reverse complement strand
GGTCGGCGACCAAGTCCCGAATCAATTTGAGGACTCACCTAATACTGTAATGGGCGTTGAAGGGGAAATACGGCCTGCTGTGGTCGTTGAGCCGAATTGTATGGGCTATGAGGGGGTTTATGGGGGTATCCCCCGAAGGACTGTGATGGGGTAGCATTTGAATTACGTGTACGAAGGGAGTCGTGAACCCATGATGAAGAGAAATGCCAGAGAAGGGGGTATCCGTTCTAGGCTCGTGGCCGTGACTGCCGCTGCGGCGCTGCTTGTCGCATCCGTGGCTACCGGCACCGCCGTCGCGGCGGAGGATGTCCCGGAGGAAACCCAATCTCAGGTCGCTGCGCAGACGCTTGACGCCGTCCGGAACGATGATGTGACGTCGGGCGATGCCGTGGAGGGCGGCGCTGCCGCGGACGGGACCGGCGCCACCGGCGATGCAGCGGGTTCCGGCGATCAGGCCGATGCCGCAGCTCAGCATGGCGATGGTGCAGATGCGGCCGGGGACGTGGCCAGCAACGATGCTTCGGATGGTGATGCTTCGGACGGCGATGGTGTCGGCGGGGAGGATGCCGACAGGCAGACGGCCGTCGGTGAAGACGCCGTTGCGGATGACGGCGATGCGGACGGTGATTCATCTGATGCCGCCACGCCGAATGCGGTCGGTAATGCATCCGCGCGCGAGATAAGTGATCATGTCGTTCAGGGTGTGAATCCGCGCGGCACCACGATCAACTTGTTTGATTACGACGGCGCAGAAGGTGGCGGGAAAATCAACAACGGGCACGTGTTCCATTTTGCTTCGGGCGGCCAGTCGAGCTACACGGAACTGAATCGCACGACCGTCAACCAGTGGACGGGCAACTATGGCCACGGCAACCTCAAGCCCGCCCCGCGCTTCGGCATCGTTCAGAACCAGCTCGGCGCCGACGGCTATCCGGTGCTGTCCGCTGCGATTGACGGCACTTCGCTGAACTATTTGTTCAACGACGAGGATGTCTCCGGCAAGACCTCGTACACGGGCGTGAACGGCCTGCTGCAGGTGGACAACGACGGCTATTACTACTACAACAGCCAGCAGAACTTTGCCCAGTTCAACACCGATAGCGACTCCTTCACGCTGTACGACACGTGGGGAGTGACCCCGGTCGGCAACTCCCCGGCCGGCCAGTTCTTCCCGTTCAACACGGGCGAACAAGTGTTCAGTGAGGGCGCTGGCGGACTTGTCCAGAATGGTCAGACCTCCGGTAACGGCGGCACCATCAACCACTTCTTCGGCCTGACGATGTCGACGCGTTTCGTGCAGCAGTACGGCGGCCATGCCGACCAGGAGAAGACCAAGCCTGTCACCTACAACTTCTCGGGCGATGACGACGTGTGGGTCTACATCGACGGCGTGCTCGTGGGCGACCTGGGCGGCATCCACGACCAGGTGTCCCTGCAGATTGACTTTTCCTCGGGCGAGGTCGTCATCTACACCGATGGGCGCGTTGGCAACAACCAGAGCGACAACAAGTTCGATGCCAATACCGAGGTTAATGGGACGGATCTCGCTAACGGACAGGCCGTTCAAAATGCCATTACCTCCGGAAAGGACGTGTATTGGGAGAAGACCACGCTCAAACGGCTGTTCCAGGATGCCGGTGTGAAGAGCGCTGATAGCTGGGCTACCGACACGCTCCCCGACAACACGTATCACACGCTCGACTTCTTCTACATGGAGCGCGGCGCCTCGGACTCGAACATGGCGCTGCGCTACAACCTCGTGAGCATCCCGGATTCCGGCATCGTGAAAATCGACCAGGACGGTCATGCGATGGCGGGAGTTGACTTCACACTCCAGCAGGCGGATGCTTCGTACAACCAGGTTTCCGACGGCAAGACCGTGACGGGCACCACGGGCGCCAACGGCGAGCTCATTCTCACGCACCCGAGCGTGGGAGACGTGGACGGTACTCCCTACACGCTCGACGAGCTCGGAGACGCCAGCCGTTACTGGATTCTTACCGAGAACAACACGCCTGCCGGCTACCGTGGCGTGCAGTCGGTTCACCTGTACTTTGCCTATGAGAAGGAGGACAAGTCGAAGGGTACCGGTCCGCTCCTCGTCGACAATAAGTGGAACACGGGCGCCTACTCCGCGCCTCACGTGACGGTGCAGGCGGATGCGACAGTGCACGTCACCACGACGAACCAAGAATACGACCTCGACCAAGGCGGCACGCTCTTCGCTGTGGTGATGAAGCACATCGATGACAATAACAATGGAACGTTTGAGGAAGGTGAGACTACGTGGGCACCAGTCTCCGGCGACGCGTTCAAAGGCTGGACCGTCCATAACTCGGGCGACCAGCAGCAGAACATCATCGCCGCCGCGCAGGCGAACCCCTATATCTTCACTCTGGGAACGAACGGCTCGTACGAGACCACCATCGAGGATCTTCCCGGCGACATCCTGACCTATCGCCACATGATTCAGGAATACCAGAACAAGACATATGACGTGGCTATGGCCGAGGCCAAGTACTCGGTGGCGTACTTCTACACCGCCGGCGACCTGAGCGCGTCCGCCGGCTCCGGGCATGCGGTGACGAGCAAAAACACCTGGCAGATTAACTCCGAGGGTGGCACCGATAGTCAGGCGTTCGACCGCATCTTCTCCGTCACGCTGAACGTCCCCAACATCAAGAACGAGCTCAAGCTCAAGAAGACCGACGAGGCAGGTACTCCGCTCCAGAACGCGAAGTTCACGCTCTACAAGGACTTCACGGATGCCGACAGCAACGGCCTGATTGATGACGGTGAGGCTACGGTCGTCCGGAACGACCTCACGACCGGCGCCGACGGTATGGTGGACATCACCACGAACGGCTCGATCCTCGAGTACGGCACATACATGCTCGCGGAGACGACGGTGCCGGACAATCATACGGCGCGGCCCACTCCCATCCAGATCGTCGTGGACGGTTCGGGAGTGCACGTGAACGCCGGGTCGGACAAGGACAACGTGTCCGTCGAGACCGGCCTCGGCACGCTCGTGTACAGCATGAAGGGCTTCGCCGCGGGCGACCAGATCGACGCGACGCTGCACGACGTGCAGGCGCAGCCGCAGGAGACGGCGTCGTATCCCGTGGGATCGGACGATGACTGGACGAACGTCGAGGGCGCGGACGCGCTGCACCTTCATTACGTCGACGACGGCGACACCGAGCTCAACTACGCGGGGACGAACGTTGTCGCCTCGACCTACACGGCGGAGGCCGGCTGGTCGCGGCTCAAGGTGATCCAGTGTCGCAACCATGAGTCGGATGAGAACAGGACGGTCAAGCAAGATCTTGGCGACACCGACCTCTCCGCGCTTTTCACCGGCGACGTGACCATCGTGGTCAAGAACTACCCGTACCCGACCGTCGCGCCCGAGATTGAGAAGGACCTGAAGGGCAGAGAGTGGACGGATAGCGATTCGTTCACCTTCACGCTGACGGCCGATGAGAAGAACCCCGAGGGTGGAGTCACGCTTCCGGATAATGCCGGGGCTCTCACCATCGACAACTCGACCAAGGACCACAAAGCGAAGTTCGGCGACATCACCTTCAGCAAGGCGGGTGCCTACACCTTCACCATCGCAGAAGCCCCGAACGTAGTCGATGACGATACCGAGACGTCTGGCGTCCAGCACAACGGCATCTCATACTCGCAGGCCGAGTACCAGCTCACGGTCGAGGTCACCGAGGACGCCAACACGGGCAAGCTGACCGCCGAGCCCACGATGACCCTCGTGAAGAATCAGAACGGTAGTACGACGGAGCAGTCTGCGACGGTAGAGACGGCGCTCTTCATCAACACGTATGTGGTGTCGCAATTGCCACTGACGGGTAATGACATGACCGCGAGGAACATGCTTCTGACCGGTGTCGGCGTGCTCCTGCTGGCGGGTGGCGCGTGGCTGTTGGCGCGTCGTAGACGGGTCTGATTCCTCTCGGCCGGGCGGCGTGTGCCGCCCGGCTCCCGGGGCCGGTTGTTTCCGGCCGGCCCCTTGTCCCCAGCAGGTTATTGAGGGTTTCCCGCTCATCTTCCGCTTTCCCGGATGGGTGGGGGGACTTTTTCAGGGAGAGCGGAAACGATAACTGAAAACATTTTCCAATATCTATCCTCCGGGCTGTATGGCTTGGAGGGGCTAAGGAGAAACAAATGATGAAGAGCATGTTGAAGCGGGCCTTGGGTGTGGTGGCCGCCGCGGCTATGGCCGTGACGGGCATGACCGCCCTCGCCGGCACCGCGAACGCGGCCGCGAATGACATCCGGCTCGGCGATACGATCGTGTTCACTGCGTCGTCCCCCGACCAGTTCAACGGTCGTGATCTCGAGTACATCAAGGTGGCCGGACTCACCGCGCATAACACAACGGCCACCGAGTCGAAACAGGGGTTGAGCTATCTCGAGGTGGTCACGGAGATGGATCCCGTTCGTACCGCGGTTGTCAATGCGCTGAAAGGTAAGACCTTCGCGGGTGCGACGGACACGCAGTTCAAAGATGGCGTCGACGGTGATCCGATGGCGTGGGTGGCGAACAACCTCACCGAGGATGCTTTGACGCCGGTGAAGTATGATGGCAACCTGCGCACCTTCGCGTCCGCCCTGCAGGACCAGCTGGCGACGAGTCAGGCTTGGACCCAGATCGACTGGGACAACAGTGATGGGAGCTCCAACGCTACGCTGATGGGTTCGACGCTTACCGTCAATAACCTGAATCCGGGCATCTACCTGATTCGCGACTCTGCGGGAGTCTCGAGTTCGGAGGATGGTTCGACGAGCACGGAAAAGTCGATCGTGATGCTTGTGTCCACCAAGGTCGACGTGAACGAGGACAGCGCGACCGTTGCTCCGGGCCTGGAGGATATGGGCGGCGTGGTTGAGTTGAAGAACCATGTGACGACGGTCGATAAGACCGTGGATGGCAGCGCGGTGAGCGTCGGTGGCGAGAAGACCTACACGATTTACGCTGACGTGCCGAACTGGACCGACCGGACCGCGCCGTTCACGTTCGAGTTCACCGATACGCCGACCAAGGGCCAGACCGTCCTGTTCAATACCATCGAACTCGCCATCGTGCAGCGTGGCGAGAGCGGGGCATCTGACACTGTAAAGGCACCCAATTTCTATCAGCCTGCCATGCTGACTAAGCCGACGAGTATGACGGACAACAACGCGGATAAGTGGGACGCCACTTACGATTCGACTGCTGATGGTGCTAAAAAGGATCCGTCTAACTCGTTCACGGTGAATCTGACTGATTGGATGAAGGATAACTACAAGACCTATTGTGATCAGGGTTATAAAGTTAAGCTCACCTATGATGTGCGGATCAATTCCGAAGCGGCGTTGGACGACGCCACCCCGGTGCAAAACGACGTGACCGTCAACAACAACGGCTCGACCGCGACCGACAGCACGACTATCAATAAGCCGGTAGACATCGTGTTCACCAAGGTGCAGGGCGACAATGCGAGTCCGCTTGCCGGCGCGAAGTTCAAGGTCCAGATGAAGCAGGATGATGATTCGTTCGTCGACATGCATCGTGACGAGACCACCGGCGCATGGTCCGTTGCCGATGTAGACAAGCCTGCCACCGAGTTCGAGTCCGTTCAGCAGAACGGTGAGGTGACGATTCCCGGTCTGGGAGAGGGCGTGTACAAGATCGTCGAGACCCAGGCCCCGGACGACTATTGGCAGATCCTGCCGGCCTTCCAGGTCACGATCGATGCGAACGGTGTCATCATGTGGGATGCCAACTCGGGTGATGTCGAGTGGGATCTTGTCTCGGCAGTAAAGGACGTCAATCAGAATGTAGTGTCGGTGAAGGTGAAGAACGTGAACAAGCTCACCCAGCTGCCCCTGACCGGCGCGGCCGGCATCACCATGTTCATTGTCCTCGGCCTGCTCATCGCGGGCGCCGGCGTGACGGTGTACATGAAGTCCCGCAGCGTGCGCAAGGCGATGCGCGCCTGATTCCATCCCCATCCGTGTCGATGACGGGTCACGGTTCCGCACAACGGAACCGTCCGGCACCGGCGCGGTAGGGGCATAAATAACGCGGAACGCCTCCGGAACACGGAAAGAACACCCGTTTTCAGGAGGCGTTCCGCGCATTCATATATATTCGTTTTTTCACAAGAGAAGTGGAGGGGAGATGTCGAGCAGAACGTCGGACTCGCTGTTCAGCACCAGGGAGATCCGCTATCTTGAATCGTTGCCCGCCGTGGAACGCGCGACGCCGAGCCGTATCTGGTACACCGACAGCTTCAAGCGCGATTGCGTGCGCCGTTACAACCACGGCGAATCCCCGGCGGAGATGTTCCGCCGTGCCGGTCTCGACTCCTCCCTGATCGGTTACAAGCGCATCGAACGCAATCTCGACCGCTGGAAGCGCCTGTACGGCGACGACGCGAACGACGCCACGGAGGATTTCGCGGTCGATGCGTCCAGCAGGTGGGTGTCCTCGATGTCGGGCCGCGACATCGACCCCGACTACGACGAGCAGCTCGAGGTGCTGCGTCTGATCGTCAGCCAGCAGGCCCGCCGCATCGACCAACTCGAACGCGAGCTGGCGCAGTTGCGGGAGACGGTGCGTCCCCGGACGGCGGAGACGGCCTCCTGACGAACTCGTCCGGACCGTCTTCCGTCCCCGCATGTTCCGCCGGCGGCCATGCATAATGGTGGGGTAGGGTCGCGTGACAGGGTACGAAAGGGGACGGATATGGGCGTCGGTCTGACCGCGATGGACGGAGCGGTCCATCATCGGACGGAGGAAGATTCGGGAGCGGCCGGCCGCACGCACCCGACAATCATCGAGCGCGACGCCGACCGCACCGACCTGCCGCTGGTCGTCGTCCCGGTGAGCATCCCGTCGATGACCCCGTTGCTGCTGGACCATCTCGACGATTTCACCGGGCTGGCGCGCGTGCGCGTCCACACCGACTGGACCGCCGACGAGGACGCGCTCGCCGAGCGCATGGCCGGCGCGACGGTGGCGATGTCGACGGGGTTCCGCGCGCCCGCGTCGCTGCTGGAGCGCATCGCTTCCGACGTGCGCTGCATCACGTTCTGCGGCACCGGCGCCGTCAGCTTCATCGACCTCGACGCCGCGCGCCGGCTCGGCATCACGGTCTGCAACGCCGTCCACTACGGCGACAACGCGGTGGCCGAGCACGCCATCGCGCTGATGTTCGAACTGACCCATCACGCCGGCACGCTGAACGCCCGCACCCACGCCGGCGGATGGCCCGCCGCCGATATCTCGGAGCTCGGCGGCCGCACGCTCGGCCTGATCGGCTTCGGCGGCATCGGCCGCAGGGTCGCGCGGCTCGCCCACGGGCTGGGCATGCGCCTGCTGGTCTGGGATCGCCATCCCGACGCGGCCGCCCTCGCCTCCGTCGATGCGACGCCCGCCGTCGACATGGACGAGGTGTTCGTCAAGGCGGACATCGTCAGCCTGCATCTGGCCCTCAACGACGGCACCCGCGGCAGCATAGGCCCGCGACAGCTCGACCTGATCCACCCCGGCGGCATGTTTATCAACACCGCCCGCGCCGAACTGATCGAACCCGGCGCGATGCTCGCGCGTCTGCGCCGCGGCGACATCACGGCCGCCGTCGACGTGACCGACCCCGAGCCGCTGCCTGACGACGACCCGCTGCGCGCCCTGCCGAACCTCGTCATCACCCCGCACGTTGCCTGGCGTTCGGACCGCGCCCTGCGCGCCCTCGTCGAGCAGAACGTCCGCTCCGCGGTGGAATTCCTGAAGGGCGGAGCATACAACGTCATCGTCTGAGGGTCGTCCTTTGTCACGGCAGTCCGGCATCGCGCTGCGCTGCGTCGCGCCGCACCTCGACTCGGCCAGGGGAGGGAACATCGTCGGATATTCGGCGACACCCACGGTGAAGGCGCGGAAGCGGAGCCGGAGGTACGCCATTGTCCATCCGTCTCCGGGGCCTATTGTAGTGACGGCAGGAGGGCACACGCCATCGGAAACGCCGATTGTCCACATGACGGGAGGCCGGTTATGCCCGGCATCCGTCGCGCACGGGTAAGCTGGGGATACGGGCCGCTTGGCCGGCCTGTCTCACGAGGCACCATCGGGAGGGAAGAATGACGCAGGAACGATATGGCCGGCATGTGCGCAGGGATCCGCACACCGCCGCACGATGGATCGCGCCGTTGGCTCTGTTGGTGGCCTGCCTGGCCTGCATCGCCGCATGGTTCGTGTTCGCCCAGCCCCACGGCGCCGAACCGACGGATCAGGGGCCGTCCGCGGTGGCGCTGGAACGCGAGTCGGCCGTGCCGACCCCGGTGGTCAAGCACCCCGGCAATTCCCCCGACTGCCCGGACGACGACTGCATCGCCATGCTGGTCAACGGCGATCTGCTCTTCCACCCCGAACTGTGGGTGAACTTCGAAGGCCCGGACACCACCGCCACCGACGGCACCGCCTTCAACTTCGACCCGCTGTTCGAGCCGATGCGCCGGTACATCGAGAAATCGGACATCGCCGTATGCGAGTTCGAAACCCCCATCGCCCAACGCGGCGGCCCCTACACCGGCTACCCGGTCTTCAACATCCCGCCCGAGGTCGCCGATTCCGCGGCCCGCGTCGGCTACACGGCCTGCACACACGCCACCAACCACTCCTGGGATCAGGGCGCCGAGGGCATCCAGCGGCTCACCTCCACGCTGGACGGCCTGGGCATCGCCCACACCGGCTCCTACAACACGGAGGCCGAATCCTACGAACCGCTGCTCATCGAATCGCCCACCGGCGGCGGCACGCTCGGTCTGGTCGCCGGCACTGTGTCGCTCAACGGCTTCACCGCCGACTACGACTGGCGTGTCGACCGTCTGCGCGACTTCGGCGACCCGAACCATGACGCGGACATCCAGAAGGCCGTGGACAAGGCGAACAAGGCGCGCGAACAGGGCGCCGACGTGGTGGCCATGGCCATGCACTCGGTGCAGGAGTACCTGACTGACGCGGACACCTGGCAGGTGGCCGAGGCCCACGCGCTCGCCGACACCGGCGCGTTCGACGTGATCTACGGCGCGGGCTGCCACTGCGCCCAGCCGATCGAGCAGTACAACGACACCTGGATCATCTACGGGCTGGGCAACGCGCTGACGGTGGACGCGCCGCCGGAGAACATCGTCAACAACCAGGGCGTCACCGCGCGCGTGCAGTTCGCCGGCAAGAAGGGCCAGCCGGGCACATGGCGCGTCAGCCGCATCGACTGGCTGCCGACCGCCAACAAGCGGCAGGGCGTGTACCAGTGGTGCCCGCTGTCGCAGGACCATCCCGACGGCGCCTGCTGGTCGGAGGAGTACGACGCGCAGGTGCGACAACGGATCTGGGATGTGGTGTATTCCATGGGTGCGGACCAGACCGTGGTGCGCGAGTGGAGGATCACCGACGAGCTATGACCGAGATGTTCACCCTGCTCAACACCCCGGATGACCCCGCGCACGATGCGATGGTGGAGAAGAAGTCGGAGTTCATCGGCGACGCCTGCCATGTGGATTCGCTGGATGAGGCGCTCGCGTTCGTGGAGGCGATTCGCGAACGGCACCCCAAGTCGCGCCATGTGGCGTATGCGGCGATCTGCGGCGGGGCGGACGGCCGCCTGTCCGAACGGATGAGCGACGACGGTGAGCCCTCCGGCACGGCGGGCAAGCCGATTCTCGACGTGCTGCGCGCGAACGGCCTGACCGACTGCGCGGTGGCGGTCACCCGGTATTTCGGCGGGATTCTGCTGGGATCCGGAGGGCTGATCCGCGCGTATTCGACCGGTGCGTCGCTGGCGGTCAAGGCGGCGAGACGGGCGCGCATCGTGCCGTGCCGGATGTACCGGGTGCGGTTGGAGTACGCGCAGATCGGGTCGTTCCAGCGGATCGTGTCGGCGGTCGACGGCGAACAGACCGGACAGGAGTTCACCGACCGGGTGACGGTGGGGGTGTCGGTGCCGATGGAACGTGCGGAGACGTTCGAGACCCGGCTGCGGGAGACGTTCAACGCGGCGGTGGTGCCGGAGGTGATGGGTGCGGTCAACCGCGCCGTGCCGCTGGCGGAGTAGATATCCGGTAGATATGTACCGTCGTTCGAAGCCCCGGCTAAGCTGGAGGGCATGACAGAAGCATCACCACAGACCCAGCAGCCGCAATTCGAGGCGTTGACGACCGTGTACGAACGGTTGCGTCATTCCACCGATGCGGCGGAATTGAGCGAGTTCGCCCGTCGTCCGTTGCCGGATAAATCCGATCAGGCTGGCTACTCGCGTGCGACGGCGTTGCTGGAGGCCGTGGCGGGCAACCCGCATACGCCGTTGGAGGACCGCATCGCCTTGGCCCAGACCATGCCGTTCCCGAACATCCTCGTGAAGCTGGCCCAGGATGAGTCGGTCGAGGTGCGCAAGGCCGTGGCCGCGAATGAACAGGACAAGAACTGGCTGGTCGGTCGGCTGACCAAGGACGAGTCCGCGGAGGTCCGGGAGGTCGCGCTGCGCAACGCGCGTACATCGTGGAAGATGCGGCTTGAGGGGGCGCAGGATCCGCGGACCAGTCCCGAGACCCTGGCGTTCCTGGCGGGATTCGGCGTGGACAGGGAGCCGGGAGGTCCTGCGGTGCTCACGTCGATGATCCGCCGCGCGGTGGCGCTGAACCCCAATACGCCGGACGAGGTGGTCTCGGCATTGGCGCAGGATGCGTCCGAGGAGGTGCGCAAGGCGGCCTCGCGCCGGCTGTCACAAGGCTGAAAACGTTGGCATTCTCGGCATGTCCGCCGCGTGGCGCGGTTTACGGCGTTTTACACTGGGACTATGACTGACCAGAGAGAACAAGAGGAACGTCTGTCCCGACCGCTGATTCGACTGGCAAAGATGCTGGGAATCGGAACAAGCTATGTCGGTCAGAGCAACGATTATCACGAGATCGAAGACGATGTGCTGATCGACGTGCTGGCGGCATTGGGGGTGGACGCCTCCAGTGATGAGGCCATCGAGCGGTCCATCAACGCCATTGTGCATGAGCGGTACGGCCGCCTGGTGGCGCCCACGGTGCTGCACACCGCCGGCACAACCGATCACATCCGGGTCAATACGAGTATCATGTCCGTGCCGACGGCCAGCATCACGATGGAGAACGGCGAGCCGTACGAAGGCACGTTGGCCGTGGTGGGCGACGGCAGCCAGCAGGCGCATATCATCGACGGCAGGTTCATCGCCTCCGCGCTGGTGGAGATCCCCGACGATGTGCCGGTCGGCTACCACACGCTGCATGTGTCGGTGGACGGCCGCACCCAGGACGCCACGCTGATCAGCGCCCCCAGCCGCGTGGAGCTGCCCGAATCGCTGAAAAGCGGCCAGCTGTGGGGCTGGATGGCCCAGCTGTATTCGATTCGTTCCGCGGACTCGTGGGGCGTGGGCGACTTCGAGGATCTGAAGACGCTGCTGGTGGACGCCAAGCGGCGCACCGGTGCCGATTTCGTGCTGATCAACCCGATGCACGCGGCCGAACCGGTCTCCCCGCTGACCCCGTCGCCGTATCTGCCGGTGTCCCGCAGGTTCGTGAACTTCACCTACATCCGGCCCGAGTCCATCGAGGAGTACCGCACCGCGGACGAATCGGTTAAGGCCCAGATCAACGATCTGCACGACGGCGTGGCCGCGTTGAACGGCGACCCGCAGATCATCGACCGGGACACGATGTGGCGCGCCAAGATGCACGCCCTGTGGATTCTGTTCAAGGTCGGGCGCAACGAAGCCCGACAGGCCGAGTTCGAGGCGTTCAAGCAGTCCTGCGGCGAGGAGCTGGAGGCCTACGCCACATGGTGCCTGTGCTATGACAAGTGGGGCGCGCCGAGCGCGGACCCGAACAACTGGGAGCGCTCGCTGACCAAGGATTCCCCGCAGATCGCGGATCTGCGCAACCAGTTCCCGGATACGCTCGACTTCTACCGTTGGATGGAATGGATCGCCACCCAGCAGTTCCGCGGCGCCCAGGAAGCAGCCAAGGAAGCTGGCATGCAGATCGGCGTCATGGCCGATATGGCCGTGGGCGTCCATCCGCTCGGCTGCGACGTCTGGTGGAATCCGGAGCGTTTCGCCAAAGGGGCGACCGTCGGCGCACCGCCGGACTTCTTCAACCAGCAGGGGCAGAACTGGAGCCAGCCGCCGCTGAGCCCGATCGACCTGGAGAACAACGGCTACCGCACCTACCGCGACATCGTGCACGGCATGTTCGCCCAGTCCGGCGCCGTGCGGATCGACCACATCCTCGGCCTGTTCCGCCTGTGGTGGATCCCGGAGGGCAAGTCCGCCACGGAGGGTGCCTACGTCTACTACGATTCGAACATCATGCTGGGCATCCTGGCCATCGAGGCCTCCCGCGTCGGCGGCGTGGTGGTCGGCGAGGACCTCGGCGTGGTGCCGGAGTACGTGGCCGATTCGCTGGCCGAACACGGGCTGCTGGGCTGCGCCGTCGAATGGTTCGAGCAGACCGACGGCGTGTTCCATGAGCCCAGGACCTGGCGTCCGTACGCGTTGGCGTCGGTGAACACCCACGACCTGCCGCCGTGCGCCGGATATCTGGATTACGAGCATGTGCGCATCCGCGAACGGCTCAACCTGCTGACCTGCTCCGCGCAGGAGTTCCAGGCGAGCGCCGTCAAGGAGCACAACGCCATGCTGATGATGCTGGTGGATAACGGCTACCTGGACCCGAAGCTGCTGGAGGACGAGCACGCCAACGAACAGCAGATCGTGGAATCGCTGTACCGCGCGCTCAAGGCCGCGCCGTCCAAGCTGCTGGCCGCCTCGCTGACCGACGCGGTCGGCGAGCATCGCGCGCAGAACCAGCCGGGCACCAACAACGAGTATCCGAACTGGCGTGTGCCGCTGGCTGATGCACAGGGGAATGTGGTCCCGCTGGAGACGCTGTTCGACAACGCCCGTCTGCAATCCCTGACCGCCATCATGCAGTCCTGAGCCCGGCGGTCTCGAACCGTACGTGTCAAGCCCCTCCACAAGGAGGGGCTTGCGTCGTTTACGGATCGGAACCGGTCGGCAACACGGCGGTTCCGCAAAGTCAAGGGCGCTGATATACTAGTCGATTGTTGTGTTTCCCTACGGGGTCCTTCAAAGCGCTTTCCCACTCGCCATCGAGGACTTTCAGGGAGCCCACGGATAATGAGGCCGACGGCAGGCGCGACTGCTTCACGCGACTGGCTGAGGCCCGGAACACAATATATAGAAAAGGTACATCGTGAAAACTTTCACACCGAAGCCAGCTGATCTGACTCATGACTGGTACATCGTGGACGCCACCGACGTGGTGCTCGGCCGTCTCGCCACCCATGTGGCGACCCTCCTGCGCGGCAAGAACAAGCCGACGTTCGCTCCGCATGCCGATTCCGGCAACCATGTGATCGTCATCAACGCTTCCAAGATCGCGCTGACCGGCAACAAGATGGGCAAGGAACTCTATTCTCACTCCGGTCGTCCCGGCGGTCTGCGTCGTGACAGCTACGCCGAGCTGATGCAGAATAAGCCCGAGCGCATCATCATGGCCGCGGTGAAGGGCATGATGCCGAAGAACCGTCTTTCCAAGGTGCAGCTGGATCGTTTGCACATCTTCGCCGGCGAGGAGCATCCTCACACGCCGCAGAAGCCGCAGACCTTCGAGATCACCCAGGTCTCGCAGCAGGGCAAGTGAACCGAAGGGAGATAGAACATCATGGCTGAGAACAACAACTCCGCGGTTCTTGAGACCGAAGAGCTCACCTCCTACACCACCGAGACCAACTCCGGCGCTGGCACCGGCACCTCCACCATCGCCCCGGGCTACGGCACGGGTCGTCGCAAGGAGGCCGTCGCCCGCGTGCGACTCGTCCCCGGCACCGGCAAGTGGACCATCAACGGCCGCACCCTGGAGGAGTACTTCCCCTCCAAGCTGCTGCAGCGTGAGGTCAACTCCCCGATCGTGCTGCTGAAGCTCGAAGGCAAGTTCGACTGCATCGTCCTCGTCGACGGTGGCGGCACCACCGGCCAGGCCGGCGCCATCCGCCTCGGCGTGGCCCGTGCGCTCAACGCCATCGATCGTGACGCGAACCGCGCCGCCCTGAAGAAGGCCGGCTTCCTGACCCGCGACGCCCGCGTCGTGGAGCGCAAGAAGGCCGGTCTGCACAAGGCTCGCCGCGCTCCGCAGTTCTCGAAGCGCTAAGCCTTACCGGCTATACGAAGCAGGGGTCCAATCCTCACGGGTTGGACCCCTGCTTCGTATTCACGGACTGTGATACAAGTCTGTGCGTTACCAGTCGATCTGTTGGATCAGGCTGATGCTCAATGCGGGCACGCGCCACACGTTGTCTTCGGGCGCGGTCGGCACGGCGGCGGCTGCGGCGCCCGCCGTCTTGCGCGCACGAACGGTCTTGCGCTTCGGCTCATCGCCGCTGGTCACCGCCGAACTCCACAGGCACTTCCACATGCTGTCCGCGGGAAGGCGGAAATCCATCGCCTTATCGATACCGTTGATCACAATCAGCACGTCCACTTCCTCGTTGGACGTCAGCCGCATCGTGAAACTGCGGATCGAGGTGTCGAACCAGTCGCCCTCCATCGGCGTGGTGCCGTCCGGCAGGAACCATTGCACCCGGCTGGACGGTTTGAGCAGTCCGAGCTGGGTCAGGCGCGTGAAGAAGTCCTCGTGGTGGAACAGCTCCAGCGATTTGCGGATGGCGATGAGCTCCGACACCGCCTCGATGCGCCGGCGTTCAGGGGAATCGCTGTTCTTGCGCATCCAATCCCAGTTCAGCCAGGTGATGGCGTTGTCCTGGCAGTAGGCGTTGTTGTTGCCCTCCTGCGTGTTGCGGAACTCGTCGCCGGCCAGCAGCATCGGCGTGCCGAGCGAGAGCAGCAGCATACCGAACATGTTCATGGCCGCCCGCTCGCGTTTGGCCTCCACCCTGGCGTCCACGCTCGGGCCCTCCACACCGAAGTTCGCCGAATGGTTCGTGTTCGAGCCGTCGATGTTGTTCTCCCCGTTGGCCTCGTTGTGTTTGACGGCGTACCGGGTCAGATCGGTGAGCGTGAACCCGTCGTGACAGGACACGAAGTTGATCGACGCCGTCGCGCCGCGGCCGGGGTCGGTGGCGAACAGATCGGCCGAACCGCACAGTCGCGTGGCGATCTCCTGCATGCCGATGCTGCCGGACTTGGTGCCGGCGGCCACGTCGGAGACCCAGAACGTGCGCGTCGTATCGCGGAAGCGATCGTTCCATTCGCCGAACGGCAGTCCGAACTGGCCGGTGCGCCAGCCCTGATTGCCCAGATCCCACGGTTCCATGATGATCTTGAGATTGCCGAGCAGCAGATCGCTGCGCAGCGCGTACAGGAACGGGTGATGCCTGGTGAACTCGCCGTCCAGGCGCGCCAGCGAGGCGGCCAGGTCGAAACGGAAGCCGTCGATGCCGATGCGCTTGGCCCAGTACCGCAGCGAGTCGATGGCGAATGCCACCACCGGCGTGTTCGTGAAGTCCAGCGTGTTGCCGCAGCCGGTCGTGTCCTCCAGCCGGCCGGGATTGCCCTTCTGCTGGCGGTAGTAGGTGAGCGTGTCCAAGCCGCGCCAGCAGACGGTCGGTCCCTCCACGCCGCCCTCGCAGGTGTGGTTGTACACCACGTCCATGATGACCTCGAAGCCCGCCTCGTGCAGGGCGCGCACCATGTCGATGACCTCCTTGCGCACGGCTGCCGCACCCTTGCGTTGCGCGTTGCGGGTGGCGTAGGAGGGCTCCGGCGCGAAATAGCTCAGCGTGGAGTATCCCCAGTAGTTGGTGCCGCCGCGCTCCTGCAGGAACAGCTCGTCCTGCTTGGCCTGGATCGGCAGCAGCTCGATGGAGGTCACGCCCAGCCGTTGGAGATAGGAGAGCGTGGTGGGGTGCGCCAGACCGGCGTAGGTGCCGCGCAGCTCCGCCGGCAGCCACGGGGCGTCGGCGGTGAACCCCTTGACGTGCAGCTCGTAGATCACGGTTTTGCTCCACGGGACGTGCGGGTGGCCGGGCTCGCCCTCGTGCTTGGACTCATCGCGGTCGTCGATCGCCACCGACATCGGCACCTTGCCCAGCGAATCGACCGTGCTCATCGCACCCCACGCCGATCCCTTGACCTTGCCGTCCACGATGTCGCACTGGTAGGAGAACGCCGCCGGATCCAGCTCCATGCGCCCGTCGATGCCTTTGCCGTGCGGGTCGATGAGGAACTTGTACGGGTTGAACCGCACGCCGTGCTTGGGATCCCAGGTGCCGTCCACACGGAAGCCGTAGCGCATGCCGTCCCATGCCTTGGGCAGGTGCACGTACCACAGACCGTAGTTCGGGCCGCTCATGCGGAACAGCGTCTCGCGCAGATTCAGGGATTCGATGATGCGCGTGGACACGGGGTAGTTGCGGATCTGCGCCACGAACGGCGTGCTCGGATCGTCCACCAGGCGGATCGCCTCATTGAAGAAGGCCGTGGGGCGTCCCAGTGGTTCGATGACGCTCATCCATACCTGATCGGCGTTTTCGGATCGGACCACAACGTCGGCTCCACCATCGTCGGTGAAGTAGAATCCCGGACGCGTGGCATAGCGGTGCAGTGTCGGGTTCTTCATACGACCATTGTACGGAGTGCCGCCCGGGGTTGCCGATGCCGGAGGATGAACTGGCGTTTCCGCTGCATCGACTGTTCTCCGGGGTGCCGTGGTCCGGCTGCGGCCGGCGCATGCCGTCTGTTCCACTTGATGAGGCCCCAGTGAACTGGTAGCGATAACATGAAGCGAAAGAAACAACAGAGAACATTCAATGAGCGTTTCAGCGGGAAAGCGGACAAAAAACTACCGTAATCGAACGTTTCCGGTCAGTCTTCAATCATGACACGCTCAATTCGAACCACCCGGCAAAAAGTAGGGTTTATCGGCTAAATTGTGATGCAGGTCACAGATTTCCGTGACGGTTCCGCCTTGGCATTCGGGGCGGGAGAGAGACACCTTTGCATCTATCAAGATCGAGGAGGACCGAAGTGGCAGAAGCAAAGAAGAACGCGGCACCGGCCAAGCCGACCCCCGAGGAGAAGCTCGCGGCGGCCGAGGCCGAGGTCGACGCCCTGGTCAAGAAGGGTCTCAAGGCCCTTGAGGAGTTCGAGAAGCTCGACCAGAAGCAGATCGACCACATCGTCGCCAAGGCGTCCATCGCGGCGCTGAACAAGCATCTCGTGCTGGCCAAGATGGCCGTCGAGGAGACCGGCCGTGGCCTGGTGGAGGACAAGGCCACCAAGAACATCTTCGCCTGCGAGCATGTGACCAACTACCTGGCTGGCCAGCGCACCGTCGGCATCATCCGCGAGGACGACGTCATGGGCATCGACGAGGTCGCCGAGCCGGTCGGCGTCGTCGCCGGCGTGACCCCGGTCACCAACCCGACCTCCACCGCGATCTTCAAGTCGCTGATCGCGCTGAAGACCCGCTGCCCGATCGTCTTCGGCTTCCACCCGTTCGCCCAGAAGTGCTCCGCTGAAGCCGCCCGCATCGTGCGTGACGCCGCCATCGAGGCCGGCGCCCCGGAGAACTGCATCCAGTGGATCGAGCACCCGTCCATCGAGGCCACCGGCGCGCTGATGAAGCACCCCGGCATCGCCACCATCCTGGCCACCGGCGGCCCGGGCATGGTCACCGCCGCGTACTCCTCCGGCAAGCCCGCCCTCGGCGTGGGCGCCGGCAACGCCCCGGCCTATGTGGACAAGGACGTGGACATCGTCCGCGCCGCCAACGACCTGGTGCTCTCCAAGCACTTCGACTACGGCATGATCTGCGCCACCGAGCAGGCCATCATCGCCGACAAGGACGTGTACGACCCGCTGGTCCAGGAGCTCAAGCGCCGCAAGGTCTACTTCGTCACCGACGAGGAGAAGGCCAAGCTTGAGCAGTACATGTTCGGCTGCACCGCCTACTCGGGCCAGACCCCGAAGCTCAACAACGTGGTTCCGGGCAAGTCCCCGCACTTCATCGCGAACGCCGCCGGCTTCTCGATCCCCGAGGACACCACCATCATCTGCGCCGAGTGCAAGGAAGTCGGCGAGAATGAGCCGTTGACCATGGAGAAGCTGTGCCCGGTCCAGGCCGTGCTCAAGTCCCCGGACAAGGAGACCGGCTTCAAGATGTGTGAGCAGATGCTCGTGCACGGTGCCGGCCACACCGCCGTCATCCACACCAACAACCAGGAACTGGTGCGTGAGTACGGCGTGCGTATGCATGCCTGCCGCGTGATCTGGAACTCCCCGAGCTCGCTCGGCGGTGTCGGCGACATCTACAACGCCATCGCCCCGTCGCTGACCCTGGGGTGCGGTTCCTACGGCGGCAACTCCGTCTCCGGCAACGTCCAGGCCGTGAACCTCATCAACATCAAGCGCATCGCTCGGAGGAACAACAACATGCAGTGGTTCAAGATCCCGGCCAAGACCTACTTCGAGCCGAACGCGATCAAGTACCTGCGCGACATGTACGGCATCGAGAAAGCCGTCATCGTCTGCGACAAGGTCATGGAGCAGCTCGGCATCGTCGACAAGGTCATCGACCAGCTGCGCGCCCGTGCCAACAACGTCACCTTCCGCATCATCGACTACGTCGAGCCGGAGCCTTCGGTCGAGACCGTCGAGAAGGGCGCGGAGATGATGCGCGAGGAGTTCGAGCCCGACACCATCATCGCGGTCGGCGGCGGCTCCCCGATGGATGCGGCCAAGATCATGTGGCTGCTGTACGAGCACCCGGAAATCTCCTTCTCCGACGTGCGTGAGAAGTTCTTCGATATCCGCAAGCGCGCCTTCAAGATCCCGCCGCTGGGCAAGAAGGCCAAGCTCGTGTGCATCCCGACCTCGTCCGGCACCGGCTCCGAAGTCACGCCGTTCGCCGTGATCACCGACCACAAGACCGGCTACAAGTACCCGATCACCGATTACGCGCTGACCCCGTCGGTCGCCATTGTGGATCCGGTCCTGGCCCGCACCCAGCCGCGCAAGCTGGCCTGCGACGCCGGCTTCGACGCCCTGACCCACTCCTTCGAGGCCTACGCCTCCGTGTACGCCAACGACTTCACCGACGGCATGGCGCTGCACGCGGCCAAGCTGATCTGGGACAACCTGGCCACCTCGGTCAACGCCGAGCCCGGCGAGGAGAGGATCAAGGCCCAGGAGAAGATGCACAACGCCGCCACGATGGCCGGCATGGCCTTCGGCTCCGCGTTCCTCGGCATGTGCCACGCGATGGCCCACACCATCGGCGCGCTGTGCCACGTGGCCCACGGCCGTACCAACTCCATCCTGCTGCCGTACGTGATCCGCTACAACGGCCAGATCCCGCTGGAGCCCACCAGCTGGCCGAAGTACAACAAGTACATCGCGCCGGAGCGCTACCAGGAGATCGCCCGCAACCTCGGCATCAACCCGGGCAACACCCCGGCCGAAGGCGTTGAGAACCTGGCCCGCGCCGTCGAGGATTACCGCGACAACAAGCTGCAGATGAACAAGTCCTTCCAGGACTGCGGCGTCGATGAGGACTACTACTGGTCCGTCATCGACGAGATCGGCATGCGCGCCTACGAGGACCAGTGCGCCCCCGCGAACCCGCGCATCCCGATGATCGAGGACATGAAGGACATCGCCATCGCCGCCTACTACGGCGTCTCCCAGGCCGAGGGTCATCGTCTGCGCGTCGAGCGCCAGGGCGAGGCCGCGACCGAGGAGGCTTCGGAGCGCGCCTGAGCGTAACCGCCGATCATTGATCGGCTGATATGTGGGCCCCGGACGGATACCAGTTATCCGTCCGGGGCCATGTATATGTGCGCAGTGTCCCCACACTCGTCGTACTTGTTGCTTGCACCAACCCTGATGGTTCTTCCGGTGCAGCCCCGTGGTGCTTGCACCGTTTGGACTAGAACGTTAAGGCCATCGAAATCCATGGCGCGCAGAACGGCGCGTACGCGCATACTGCCACACTGAGCACCATCTCCAGCATCCCGACAGCAATCGGCTTGATGCGGATCCTGCGCCCCAACAACGGCATCACAACCGCTCTGAGCAGAAGGATTGCGGCAATGATCATCATCGGCACCGTGCGGCCCGGAACCGCGCAGGTCAACGCCAGCAACACCGCATGCCAGATCCATGACGCCATCAGATAGCGATTGTTACGGCGCTCTCGGATCATCGTCTTGACGTACAGCACCGATCCGAACTGCGTCAGCATGAAGATGCCGGCGAGCGCGAGCCCCATGCCGGTCCGCTCCAACAGATCGGGGGCGTCGAAGGCATATACCACGTATGCCATCATCGACGTGGCGATCACCGCCGCCGCATTGGCCCACAGCGACCTTTCCCTGCGCAGCCATGCGCACAGGAATGAAACGCCGGCGCATACCACGTACAGCGGTGCCCACACCAGAATCAGCGGATGCATCGCCAACAGCGGCACGCCCGCAACCGCTAACAGCGCGGCGTAGGTCAGCACCGGCGGCAGGTATCGACGCTGGAATCGTGACCGTAGCCATCTCGCCGCCGTGAACTGCACGCAGTAGCACAGCAGCCATGCGCCCGTCAGCCACAGTCGGCCGACGTCGAACCCTCCAATCACCATGCCGGCCAAGGCGGGTAGCAGCGCCAAGGCCCATGCTCCGGGCTGATCCGGAACCCAGTCCTTCGTGGACAATGGTCGGGACGGTTCGCTTCGCTTCACGTTCATGCTCTCCAGTTAATCAGCGTGCTCCGCCCCTGTCCAGACCTCATTTCCCGCCTCCATTCCCGGACATATTCCCGGACTCTGATCTATCGTGATTCTGATCCATCATTCTCGACCCCGGAATTTCAGTGTTTCCAAGATGAGCGGACGGGCCAAATGGATCAGAGTCACGGTAAGTGCGGTAGAGTGTGCGAAGAATCATCCGATGACGGAGGAGCGCAATGCCGACGCGTGAGGGACGCTACGATCTGATTGACACGGTCCGCGGGATCGCGATCATCAGCATGGTGATCTTCCATTTCTGTTACGACGTGTTCATGGTCTATGGGCGCGACCCGTCCTGGTACGGCACGCCGGTTGTGCATGTCTGGCAACAGTCGATTTGTTGGACGTTCATCCTGGTCTCAGGATTCGTATGGCAGTGGGGGAGAAGCGGCAACGTCAGGCGTGGCATCATGCTGAACGTCTGGGGCCTGGTGATCAGCGGGGTGACGGTGCTTATCATGCCGGCGCAGGCGGTGTGGTTCGGCATCCTCAACTGCATCGGTTGCGCGGTACTGCTGATGATCGCGTTGGAACCGGCACTGAAGAGGATTCCCGCGGTTGTTGGAATGCTGGTGTCATTCGCGTTGTTCGTGGTGTTCAAGAATGTGCAACTGGGGTATCTGGAATGGCCTGGCGGGTTTCGCTTGGACCTGCCCGACTGGCTCTACGACTGCTACGTGCTGACCCCGTTTGGTTTCCCGTTCCCGGGATTCCGCTCCAGTGACTACTTCCCGATACTGCCGTGGCTCTTCTTGTATATCTGTGGATATTTTCTGAATCGGATCGTGATGGCTCTGCGACCGTTGCAGTCCGTGGCGCGGCATGGTGTGGCACCGCTGTCCGCGGTCGGCCGCTATAGCATTTGGATCTATCTCGTTCATCAACCTGTCTGTATGCTCATCTGCACGCTCCTGTTCAGCTATGTGTGAGGGCGACACGCCTGCGGAGCCGTTAAGGCGGCAGTCCGGTGGACTGCCGGTAGGTGACGCCGAGGCGACACTGCGGAGCCGAGGGGATATGGCTGCGTGAGGGCGACACGCCCGAACTCCTTAAGGCCACCCCAGGTGGTTTAATAAACAAGTTGCCTGTTTCGGGCTCGCAAATTGAATCAAAAAAAGCGAGCGCAGGACGAGCACCTTTCACCAGTGGGATGCTCGTGGGCCTGCGCACTGATGTGGACCGCCATGGGAGGCTCTGCCTTCCGCGGTGTGGCTGCCGGTGCCCTGGAACAGGATGGTAAACAGTAAACGAATCGCTAGAAAGGGCGGACGGCAATGGCGGGACAGAAAATCCGCATCAGGCTTAAGTCCTATGACCATGAGGTCATCGACCAATCGGCGAAGAAGATCGTCGAAACGGTGACGAACGCGGGTGCCACGGTGGTGGGCCCGGTTCCGCTCCCGACCGAGAAGAACGTGTTCTGTGTCATTCGTTCTCCTCACAAGTACAAGGATTCGCGCGAGCATTTCGAGATGCGCACTCATAAGCGTCTTATCGACATCGTGGACCCCACCCCGAAGGCTGTGGACTCCCTGATGCACATTGATCTGCCCGCCGATGTGAACATCGAGATCAAGCTGTAAGGGAGGAGGGAACCGTCATGTCGTATCAAGGTAATCGCACCGCGCTGCTGGGCAAGAAGCTCGGCATGTCGCAGGTTTGGGACGAAAACGGCTTCTTCGTGCCCGTGACGCTCGTGGATGTGTCCACCAACGTGGTCACCGCCGTGAAGACCGAGGAGACCGACGGCTACAAGGCCGTCCAGCTCGGCTACGGCCAGATCGACCCGACGAAGGTCACCAAGCCGCTGGCTGGTCACTTCGCCAAGGCCGGTGTGACCCCGCGCCGTCACCTCGTTGAGGTGCGCACGGACAATGTGGACGAGTTCGAGCCCGGCCAGGAGCTGACCGCCGAGCTGTTCGCCGAGGGCGTGCAGGTCGACGTGACCGGCACCACCAAGGGTAAGGGCTTCGCCGGCACCATCAAGCGCTGGGGCTTCGCCTCCTACCGTCGTTCCCACGGCTCGCACAAGAACGAGCGTCGTCCGGGTTCGGTCGGTGCTTGCGCCACCCCGGGCCGCATTCTCAAGGGCAAGCGCATGGCCGGTCGTATGGGCCATGTGACCTCCACCGTGCAGAATCTCACCGTCGTCTCGTCGGATGTCGAGAACGGCATTCTCGCCATCAAGGGCGCCATCCCGGGCCCCAAGGGCAGCATCGTTCTCGTCCGTTCGGCAGTGAAGGGAGCCTGATAAATCATGGCAAACGTTACTCTGAACGTCACTGACGCCAAGGGCCAGGCCACCGGCACCGTCGAAGCGCCGGCCGAGCTGTTCGGCATCTCCAACGAGGAGATCATGGCCCACGTGCCGCTGGTGCACCAGGTCGTCGTCGCCCAGCTCGCCGCCGCCCGCCAGGGCACCCACGCCGTGAAGAACCGCGGCGCGGTCTCCGGTGGCGGCAAGAAGCCGTGGAAGCAGAAGGGCACCGGCCGCGCCCGTCAGGGCTCGATCCGCGCTCCGCAGTGGTACCACGGTGGCGTCGTCCACGGTCCGGTTCCGCGCAAGTATGACCAGCGCACCCCCAAGAAGATGAAGGCCGCCGCTCTGCGCTACGTGCTTTCCGATCGTGCGAACGCCGGCCGCGTCGCCGTCGTCGACTTCGGCATCGGCGAGACCCCGTCCACCAAGGCCGCGGTCGCCGCCCTGTCGCTGACCGAGAACAAGTTCACCACCGTCGTGCTCTCCCGCGACAACGTGAACGAGTGGCTCTCCGTCCGTAACATCCCCACCGTTCACCCGATCTTCGCCGATCAGCTGAACACGTACGATGTGGTCACCGCCCAGTACGTCGTCTTCTCGAAGGAAGGCTTCGAAGCGTTCCTCGAGGCGAAGGGCGAGTCCAAGGCTAAGGAGGCCTGATCACCATGGTCGCTATTCACAAGCCCGCCCACGACGTCATCCTCAAGCCCGTCGTCTCCGAGAAGAGCTATGCCCTGTCCGATCGCGGCCAGTACACCTTCGTGGTGGCCCCGAACGCGAACAAGGTGCAGATCAAGCAGGCTATCGAAGAGATCTTCAAGGTCAAGGTGACGAACGTCAACACCCTCAACCGCGCCGGCAAGCGTCAGCGCACCCGCACCGGTTTCGGCCAGCGCGTCAATGAGAAGCGCGCCGTCGTGACCGTGGCCGAGGGGCAGACGATCGACATCTTTGGTAACTGAAGGCTAGCCGACAAAGTCAAAGGAAGAACTACATTATGGCTATCCGCGTTTATAAGCCGACGACTGCGGGCCGCCGCAACGCTTCGGTCTCGGATTTCTCCGAGATCACGCGCTCGACGCCTGAGAAGTCGCTGGTTCGCAAGCTCAGCAAGACTGGCGGCCGCAACTCTTACGGCCGTATGACCTCCCGCCATCGCGGCGGCGGCCACAAGCGCCAGTACCGTCTCATCGACTTCCGTCGCTGGGACAAGGACGGCGTGCCGGCCAAGGTCGCCCACATCGAGTACGACCCGAACCGTTCCGCCCGCATCGCACTGCTGCACTATGCCGACGGCGAGAAGCGCTACATCATCGCGCCGGAGGGCATCAAGCAGGGCGACGTCATCGAGACCGGCGCCCAGGCCGACATCAAGCCGGGCAACAACCTGCCGCTGCGCAACATCCCGACCGGTACCGTGGTGCACGCGATCGAGCTCCGCCCGCTGGGTGGCGCCAAGATCGCCCGCTCCGCCGGTGCCGCCGTCCAGCTCGTTGCCAAGGATGGCGCCTACGCCCAGCTGCGTATGCCGTCCGGCGAAATCCGCAACGTGGACGCCCGCTGCCGCGCCACCGTCGGTGAGGTCGGCAACTCCGACCACGCCAACATTCAGCTCGGCAAGGCCGGCCGCGCCCGCTGGATGGGCAAGCGCCCGATCACCCGTGGTGAGTCCATGAACCCGGTCGACCACCCGCACGGCGGTCGTACCCGCGGTGGTAAGCCGCCGGTTTCCCCGTGGGGCAAGGGCGAAGTTCGTACCCGTCGTCCGAAGAAGGCTTCGAACAAGATGATTGTTCGTCGTCGTCCGAATGGTAAGAACCGCAAGTAAGGGAGTGTCGAGAAGATGACTCGTAGCATCAAGAAGGGGCCCTTCGTCGACGCCCACCTGCAGAAGAAAGTCGACGAGCAGAACGAGAAGGGCACGCACAACGTCATCAAGACGTGGTCGCGCCGTTCGATGATCACCCCGGACTTCATCGGCCACACCTTCGCTGTGCATGACGGCCGCAAGCATGTGCCGGTGTTCGTCACTGAGGCGATGGTCGGTCACAAGCTCGGTGAGTTCGCCCCCACGAAGACCTTCAAGGGTCACGTGAAGGACGACAAGAAGGCCCGCCGCTAAAGGAGAGTAAAGACTTATGGAAGCTAAAGCAATCGCCCGTCACGTCCGCGTGACGCCGCGCAAGGCTCGCCGCATGGTCAACCTCATCCGAGGCAAGCAGGCGACCGAAGCCATCACCATCCTCAAGTTCGCCCCCCAGTCCGCCGCTCTGCCGGTGCTCAAGACGCTGGAGAGCGCCATCGCCAACGCTCGCGTGAAGGCCGACAAGGCCGGCGAGCCGTTCCGCGAGAACGATCTGGTCATCAAGGAGACCTACGTGGACGAAGGCGTGACGCTCAAGCGTTTCCGCGCCCGCGCCCAGGGTCGTGCCGCTCGTATCAACAAGCGCACGAGCCACATCACGGTCGTCGTCGCTAGCAAGGAAGGAGCCCGCTAAAGATGGGTCAGAAGATCAATCCCTTTGGCTATCGCCTGGGCATCACTGAGAACCATCGTTCGCGCTGGTTCTCCGACTCCAACAAGGTCGGCGAGCGCTACCGTGACTTCGTCCTCGAGGACGATCAGATCCGCAAGGCCATGAGCAAGGACCTCGAGCGTGCGGGCGTGTCCCGTATCGTCATCGAGCGCACCCGCGACCGTGTGCGTGTGGACATCCACACCGCCCGTCCGGGCATCGTGATCGGCCGTCGCGGCGCCGAGGCCGAGCGCGTGCGCGCCAAGCTCGAGAAGCTCACCGGCAAGCAGGTCCAGCTCAACATCTTCGAGGTGAAGAACGCTGCGCTGGACGCCCAGCTGGTGGCCCAGGGCATCGCCGAGCAGCTGAGCAACCGCGTGACCTTCCGTCGCGCGATGCGCAAGGCCCAGCAGGATGCGATGCGCGCCGGCGCCAAGGGCATCCGTATCAAGCTCTCCGGCCGCCTCGGCGGTGCGGAAATGAGCCGTTCCGAGTTCTACCGTGAGGGCCGCGTTCCGCTGCAGACCCTCCGCGCCCTGATCGATTACGGCTTCTTCGAGGCCAAGACCACCTACGGCCGCATCGGCGTGAAGGTGTGGATCTACAAGGGCGACATGACCGAGCGTGAGTTCGAAGAGCAGCAGGCGCAGCAGGGCAACAACCGCTCCGGCCGTCGCGGCGATCGCCGCCCGCGCCGTGGCAACCGTCCGGCCCAGCGTCAGAACGCCGCCGTCGAGGCCGCCCCCGCGGCTGAGGCTCCGGCCGCCGCCGAGGCACCTGCCGCAACGGAAACGAAGGAGTGAGCTGATGCTTATCCCGAAGAGGACCAAGTACCGCAAGCAGCACCGTCCTACCCGTAGTGGTATGTCCAAGGGCGGCAACGAGATCGCGTTCGGCGATTTCGGCATCCAGGCGCTGGCTCCGGCCTATGTGACCAACCGTCAGATCGAGGCCGCCCGTATCGCCATGACCCGTTACATCAAGCGTGGCGGTCGTGTGTGGATCACCGTGTTCCCGGATCGTCCGCTCACGAAGAAGCCGCTGGGCACCCGAATGGGTTCCGGTAAGGGTACGCCTGAGTTCTGGATCGCCAACATCCACCCCGGTCGCGTGATGTTCGAGATCGGTGGTGTCTCGGAGGAAGTCGCTCGCGAGGCCCTGCGCCGCGCCATCGACAAGCTCCCCATGAAGTGCCGTGTTATTGCTCGCGAAGGCGGTGACATCTGATGTCGGTCGGAACTGCAGACTACACCATCCAGAATCTCAACGAGAAGACCAATGCCGAGATCGAGGGCTTCCTGAAGAAGTCCAAGGAAGAGCTGTTCAACCTGCGCTTCCAGTCGGCCACCGGTCAGCTCGAGAACACCGCCCGCCTCAAGGCGGTCAAGCACGACATCGCCAGGATGTACACCGTCCTGCGCGAGCGTGAGCTCGGCATCAGCCAGGCGCCCGAGGCGACCGAAACGAAGACTGAGGAGAAGTAAGCATGGCTGAAGAGCGCAACTTCCGCAAGGTTCGTCGCGGTTACGTCGTGTCCGACGCGATGGACAAGACGATCACCGTCGAGCTCGAGCAGCGTTCGACCCACCCGCTGTACGGCAAGGTCGTCCGCTCCACCCGCAAGGTCAAGGCCCATGATGAACACGGCGAAGCCCACGTTGGCGACCTCGTGAGTATTATGGAGACTCGGCCCCTGAGCAAGACCAAGCGTTGGCGTCTCGTCTCGATCATCGAGCGCGCCAAGTAAATAAGTTCGGCAAGGCTCCGCGAGTCACCCCGCCCGCTTTTCGCGAGCGGGCGGGGTGCTCGGGGAGAACCAGCTCGGCTAAGGAGAATCAATGATTCAGCAGGAAACGCGGCTTCATGTCGCCGACAACACGGGTGCGAAGGAACTCCTCGCCATCCGCGTGCTCGGCGGATCGAAGCGACGCTATGCCGGCATCGGCGACGTGATCGTCGCCTCCGTCAAGGACGCGATCCCTGGCGGGTCGGTCAAGAAGGGCGACGTGGTCAAGGCCGTCGTCGTCCGCACCGTCAAGGAGCATCGCCGTGTCGATGGCTCTTACATCAAGTTCGACGAGAACGCCGCCGTCATTCTCGGCTCCGGCCGTGAACCGAAGGGCACTCGTATCTTCGGACCGGTCGGTCGTGAACTGCGCGAGCACAAGTTCATGAAGATCGTGTCCCTCGCCCCGGAGGTGATCTGACATGGCAGCCAAGATCAAGAGCGGCGACCTGGTCAAGGTCATCCGCGGCAAGGACCGCGGCAAGGAAGGCACCGTCACCCGCGTGCTGCCCAACGACCGCCTGATCGTCGAAGGCGTGCAGATTGTCAAGAAGCACGTTCGCGCCACCCAGCAGGGTCAGCAGTCCGGCATCGTCTCCGTCGAGGCCCCGATCCATCGCTCCAACGTGATGCTGATCGACCCGGAGACCAAGCAGCCGACCCGCGTGGGCGTGATCGTGAAGGAAGAGGCTCGCGACGGCAAGGTCAAGACCGTGCGCGTGCGTGTTGCCAAGAAGTCCGGAAAGGAGCTGGCATGACCGATACCACTATCGAAGCGCCGGCCACCCCGCGCCTGAAGCAGCAGTACAAGGACCAGATCGTGCCGGAGCTCGAGAAGGAGTTCAAGTACTCCAACCCGATGCAGGTGGCGCGTGTCGAGAAGGTCGTCGTCTCCATGGGTGTCGGCGCCGCGGCTCGCGACTCCAAGCTCATCGAAGGCGCGGTCAAGGACCTCACCCTGATCACCGGTCAGAAGCCGAAGATCACCAAGGCCAAGAAGTCCGTCGCGCAGTTCCACCTGCGTGAGGGCCAGGCCATCGGTGCCTATGTGACGCTCCGCGGCGATCGCATGTGGGAGTTCCTCGACCGTCTGCTGACCCTGGCCCTGCCGCGTATCCGCGATTTCCGCGGCATCAACGGCAACCAGTTCGACGGCAACGGCAACTACAACTTCGGCCTCACGGAGCAGTCCATGTTCCACGAGATCGATCCGGATGCGATCGATCACCAGCGTGGTATGGACATCACCGTGGTGACCAGCACCAAGGACGACACCGAGGCCCGCGCGCTGCTCAAGCACCTGGGCTTCCCCTTCAAGGAGAACTGATATGGCAAAAACCGCTCTGAAGAACAAGGCGGCCGCCAAGCCGAAGTTCAAGGTGCGCGCGTACACGCGCTGCCAGGTGTGCGGTCGTCCCCACTCCGTCTACCGCAAGTTCGGCCTGTGCCGCGTCTGCCTTCGTGAGAAGGCCCACCGTGGCGAGCTGCCCGGAGTTACGAAGTCCAGTTGGTAAACATCGACGCTGAAGGTCCGCGGCCCGAATCCCCGGCATGGGGCAAGGGCGGCGGAAACCACAGCGAGAAAGGGCGCTAGCCCACATGACAATGACAGATCCGATCGCAGACATGCTTACGCGTCTGCGTAATGCGAGCGCGGCGAAGCACGAGACCGTGGATATGCCGTACTCGAAGTTCAAGGCGAACATCGCCGAGATCCTCAAGCGTGAAGGTTTCATTCAGGACTTCACCGCCAAGGAGGCCCGCGTCGGCCAGACTCTTGAGATCACGCTCAAGTACGGTCCGAACGGTGAGCGCTCGATCCAGGGCATCAAGCGCATCTCGAAGCCCGGCCTGCGTCGTTACGCGAAGTCCGACGCGCTGCCCATGCCGTTGGGCGGCCTCGGCATCGCGATCATCTCGACGAGCTCGGGACTGCTGACCCAGAAGGAATGCCTCGACCGGGGCATCGGCGGCGAGATCGTCGCCTATGTGTGGTGAGAAAGGAGAGCTGACACATGGCATCGCATATTGGTAAGCTCCCCGTCGCCATCCCGGCCGGCGTGGAAGTCACTATCGACGGTCAGAACTTCTCGGCCAAGGGCCCGAAGGGTTCCGACTCCTACGTTATCCCGCAGGGCATCTCCGCCGCCGTCGAAGGCAACGAGATCGTCCTCACCCCGGCTGATGACACCCGTCCGACCCGCGCCATGCATGGCCTGAGCCGTTCGATCATCGCCGGTATGGTCAAGGGTGTGCACGAAGGCTACGCCAAGACCCTGGAGATCATCGGCACCGGTTACCGTGCCGCGATGAAGGGCAAGGGCATCGAGTTCTCGCTCGGCTATTCGCACACCATCACCGTCGAACCGCCGGAAGGCATCGAGTTCGAGCTGCCGAACCCCAACCAGGTGATCGTCAAGGGCACCGACAAGCAGGCTGTGGGTCAGGTGGCCGCGAACATCCGTAAGCTGCGCGCTCCGGAACCCTACAAGGGCAAGGGCATCAAGTACGCCGACGAGCGTATCCTGCGCAAGGCTGGAAAGGCTGGTAAGTGATATGACCGTGCAGATTATCGGTAAGGGCAAGAAGGTCGCTCGTCTGCGCCGTCACGCCCGTCTTCGCAAGCGCATCACCGGCACCCCGGAGCGTCCGCGTCTGGTGGTCACCCGCTCGAACCGCCACATGGTCGCCCAGGTCGTCGACGACACCAAGGGCATCACCCTGGTCAGCGCTTCGACGATCGCCGACCTGGCCGATTTCCAGGGCACCAAGGTCGAGGCCGCCAAGCAGGTTGGCGCGCTCGTCGCCAAGAAGGCCCAGGACGCCGGCATCACCAAGGTGGTGTTCGATCGTGGTGGCAACAAGTATCATGGCCGCGTCGCAGCTGTTGCTGAAGGCGCCCGCGAGGGAGGTCTGGAGCTGTGAGCGACAACGAGAAGGAAACCCAAGTGGCTGAAGAAACTCAGAACACTCAGGCGCCCGCCGAGGAGCGCAACGACGATCGTCGTTCGCGTCGTGGCCAGCGTGGTGAGGGTCGTCGTGGTGAGCGCCGCAACCGTCGCGAGGAGAACCGCGGCGACGAGCTGCTCGACCGCGTGGTGACCATCAACCGCGTCTCCAAGACCCACAAGGGTGGCCGTACGTTCAGCTTCGCCGCCCTCGTGGTGGTCGGCGACGGCAACGGCACCGTCGGTGTCGGCTACGGCAAGTCCCGTGAGGTTCCGGCCGCTATCGCCAAGGGCCAGCTGGACGCCAAGAAGCACATGTTCACCGTGCCGCGCGTGCGTGGCACCGTCGTCCACCCGGTGATCGGCCATGACGCCGCGGGCACCGTCCTGCTGCGCCCGGCCGCCCCCGGTACCGGCGTTATCGCCGGCGGCGCCGTCCGCGCCGTCATGGAGTGCGCCGGCATCACCGACGTGTTGACCAAGTCGATGGGTTCCGCCACCGCGGTCAACGTCGTGCGTGCCACCGTGGACGCCCTGAAGCAGCTCGAAGAGCCGGAGGAGATCGCGGCCCGCCGTGGTCTGGCCCTCAACGAGGTCGCTCCGGATGCGCTGCTGCGCTCCCGCGCCCAGGGCATCGCCGAGGCCCGCAAGGCCCGTGAAGAGGCTCAGGCCGCCAACGCTAAGGATGGTGAGTGATGGCTAAGAACTTGAAGATCACTCTGGTGCGCAGCACCATCGGTTCCAAGCCGGCCCATCGCGCCACCGTCCAGACCCTCGGCCTGCGTAAGATCGGCCAGAGCGTGGTCCGTGAGGACACCCCGGGCAACCGTGGTCTGGTCAACGCGGTGCGCCATCTGGTGACCGTCGAGGAGGTTGACTGATTATGGCTACTGAGAACACCGAGATCCTGCAGATGCATGACCTCAAGCCGGCTCCGGGTGCCAAGAAGGACCGCATCCGCGTCGGCCGTGGTGAAGGCTCCAAGGGTAAGACCTCGGGCCGTGGCGACAAGGGCACCAAGAAGCGTTACCAGGTTCGTCCTGGCTTCGAGGGTGGCCAGCTGCCGCTGTACATGCGCCTGCCGAAGCTTCGCGGCTTCAAGAGCCCCTTCAAGAAGGAGTTCCAGGTCGTGAACATCGCCGCTCTGAACGAGCTGTATCCCAACGGTGGCGAGATCACCGCCGAGGATCTGGCCGTCAAGGGCGCCGTGCGCAAGGGCTACCCGGTCAAGGTCCTGGGCGACGGCGAGGCGACCGCTGCCTTCACCCTCAAGGGCGTGAAGGTCTCCGCCTCCGCCAAGGCCAAGATCGAGGCCGCCGGTGGCTCCGTCTCCGAGGACTGATTCTTCGGGGAATAAAGCCGATGGCTTGATATGACGTGGCCCTCCCCGCATGACGCGGGGAGGGCCACGTTGTGTTCAGTGGACCGGCGCAGGCCCGGCAAAGTCGAACACGGCCGGAACGGATGTCTGGTCGGTAGGTACTCTGCGCTAGACTCGACCGTTAGAGTCTGTTTTGCATGCGTGCGTGCGGCGCACGACAAGGGAAGGAATCCAAGGTGAGGACGTTAATCCAGGCCTTTCGAACGAAGGAATTGAGGAACAAGATCCTCTTCGTTCTCGGTATGATCATCATCTACCGCATCGGCTCGTTCATCCCGCTTCCGGGTGTGGACTACACCGTGGTGCAGCAGTGCGCCAACGACATGACGAACAATCAGGAGAACTTCATCGGCCTGGTGAACCTGTTCTCCGGCGGCGCCATGCTGCAGCTGTCGATCTTCGCGCTGGGCGTCATGCCGTACATCACCGCGTCGATCGTCATCCAGCTGCTGCGAGTGGTGATCCCGCGGTTCGAGGCCCTGCACAAGGAGGGGCAGTCCGGCGAGGCCAAACTCACCCAGTACACCCGTTATCTGACCATCGGCCTGGCCGTCCTGCAGTCCACCACCATCGTGGTGACCGCCAACTCCGGCGCGCTGTTCAACAACCAGTGCCCGGACGTGATCCCGAACGACACGCCGTGGTCGCTGATCGTCATGGTGCTCGTGCTCACGGGCGGCACCGGCCTGATCATGTGGATGGCCGAGCTCATCACCGAGAAGGGCATCGGCCAGGGCATGTCCGTGCTCATCTTCATGTCCATCTGCTCCGGCTTCCTGCCGCAGCTGTGGGAGATCGGCTGGGGCACCAACGGCACCGACGGCGATTGGCTCAAGTTCGGCATCGTCGTGGGCGTGCTGCTCGTCATCCTGGTCTTCGTCGTCTTCGTCGAGCTCTCCCAGCGCCGCATCCCGGTGCAGTACACGCGCCGCATGATCGGCCGTAAGATGTACGGCGGATCGTCCACCTACCTGCCGCTGAAGATCAACATGTCGGGCGTGATCCCGCCGATCTTCGCCTCGTCGATCCTGGCCATCCCGACGCTGATCGCGCAGTTCGCCTCGGACACCGACTGGGCCCAGTGGATCAACGACAACCTGGCCGACACCACGTCGGTGTGGTACATCGCGCTGTATGCGCTCATGATCGTGTTCTTCTGCTTCTTCTACACCTCGATCACGTTCAACCCGGACGAGACCGCGGACAATATGAAGCAGTACGGTGGCTTCATCCCCGGCATCCGCGCCGGCAACGCCACCAGCCGCTACCTGAGCTATGTCATGAACCGCCTGAACACGGTGGGCGCCGTCTACCTGCTGTTCGTGGCGCTGATCCCGACCGTGCTCATCATGGCCCTGGACCTGAACACCCAGCTGCCGTTCGGCGGCACCACCATCCTGATCATCGCGGGCGTCGGCCTGGACTCCCTGCGTCAGGCCAAGGCTCAGACCGAACAGTTCCAGTACGCCGGCTTCCTGTTCGAGGACACCGACCACGTCGAGGGCAAGTAACCAGGCCGCCCGTAACCGCAACAACAAGGAGACAACATACCAATGCGACTGCTGATCATGGGACCGCAGGGCGTGGGCAAGGGCACCCAGGCCGCGCTGCTGAGCGAACACTACGGCATCCCGGCCATCTCGACCGGCGACATCTTCCGTTACAACCTCAAGAACCAGACCGAGCTCGGCAAGGAAGCCCAGGCCTATATGGACCGCGGCGAGCTGGTGCCGGACGAGCTGACCAACAAGATCGTCAAGGACCGTCTGGCCATGGACGACGCCAAGAACGGCTGGATCCTGGACGGCTACCCGCGCAACGCCGCCCAGGTGCAGGCCTTGGACGAGATGCTGGCCGATCTGGGCACCCCGCTGGACAACGCCGTGGCGCTGGAGGCTGCCCGCGACGTGCTGCTGGAGCGCATGGCCAAGCGCGCCGCCGAGCAGGGCCGTTCCGACGACACCCCGGAGGCCATCGCCAAGCGTCTGGAGACCTACGAACGCGAGACCGCGCCGCTGTTGGACATCTACGAGAACCGCGGCATGCTGGTCGTGGTCAACGGCGTCGGCGAGATCGCCGAGATCAACGCCCGCATCATCGAACAGCTCGGCGAGTGAAACGCTAGCTTGCCGGCATAGGCATCAGGAGGGAGTAGTACGACACGCCGTGTGTCGTACCACTCCCTTTTGCTGTATTATTGTAAGTTGGTGTGTCTTCGGATGCACTGCAAGTAATCAGCCAAGGAACGGAACGAGGCTCATGGCAAAAGACGGTGTGATCGAAGTCGAAGGTCGGGTGGTGGAAGCCCTCCCGAACGCGATGTTCCGCGTCGAGCTTGAGAACAAGCACGTCGTGCTGGCCACCATCTCCGGCAAGATGCGCAAGAACTACATCCGCATCCTGCCGCAGGATCGCGTGGTGCTCGAGATGAGCCCCTACGATCTGAACCGAGGCCGTATTACGTACCGTTACAAGTAAGGTACAAGCAAAGGAAAACCATGAAGGTCAGCCCTAGTGTGAAGAGGATCTGCGAGAACTGCCGCGTGATCCGTCGTCACGGCCGCGTCATGGTGATCTGCATCAACCCGCGCCACAAGCAGCGTCAGGGCTGAGTCGCAGATTCCAGCGGCATAACAGTAGAGGCGCTGAGTCACAGCGAACAGCTGAACCCCGGGTACGCAGGCCCGGGCCGGGAAACCGGACGACTCGGCGCAAGACCTGCGGAACATGAGAAGGAATCGCAATGGCACGTCTTGCCGGAGTCGACATCCCCAATGAGAAGCGCATCGAGATCGCCCTCACCTACATCTTCGGTGTGGGTCGTACTCGTGCGAAGGAAACGCTTGCCGCGACCGGTATCAATCCGGACACCCGCGTCAAGGATCTGACGGATGAGCAGCTGATCACGCTGCGTGACTATCTTGAAGGCAACTACAAGATCGAAGGCGATCTGCGTCGTGAGATCGACGCGGACATCCGTCGCAAGATCCAGATCAACTGCTACCAAGGCCAGCGTCACCGTAAGGGACTTCCTGTGCGCGGTCAGCGCACCAAGACCAACGCCCGTACCCGCAAGGGCCCGAAGCGCACGGTTGCCGGAAAGAAGAAGGCCACCAAGTAGTCGGTGGCAGGTTCTAGGCCACGGGGCGCTGGCTCCATCGCCTGGAACGGTCAAAACAATTCGTTATTAGGAAACGAGGGTCAATGGCAGCGAACAAGCAAGCTGCGCGCAAGCCGCGTCGCCGGGACCGCAAGTCGGTGCCGGTCGGGCAGGCGCACATCAAGTCCACTTTCAACAACACCATCATCTCGATCACCGACCCGTCCGGCGCTGTGCTGTCCTGGGCGTCCGGTGGCGATGTCGGCTTCAAGGGCTCCCGCAAGTCCACGCCGTACGCCGCTGGTATGGCCGCTGAATCCGCCGCCCGCAAGGCGATGGAGCACGGCCTGAAGAAGGTCGACGTGTTCGTCAAGGGCCCGGGTTCCGGTCGTGAGACCGCCATCCGCTCCCTGCAGTCCGCCGGACTCGAGGTCGGTTCCATCACCGACGTCACCCCGCAAGCGCATAACGGCGTTCGTCCTCCGAAGCGCCGCCGCGTCTGAGCACTACCACCAACCATCCATCCAACCCGCTTTGGCTGGCGAGTGCACCACCGGCCGAAAGCTGAAAGGATACCACAGTGCTTATCGCACAGCGTCCGACACTTACCGAGGAATCCCTCAACCCCCAGCGCTCCCGCTTCACCATCGAGCCGCTTGAACCGGGCTTCGGCTATACGCTTGGCAACTCGCTGCGCCGTACGCTCCTGAGCTCGATTCCGGGTGCGGCTGTGACGTCGGTGCGTATTTCCGGTGCCCTGCACGAGTTCACCACTCTGCCGGGCGTTGAGGAGGACGTCACCGAGATCCTGCTGAACATCAAGGGCATCGTGCTCACCAGCGAGTACGATGAGCCGGTTGTCATGTACCTGCGCAAGAGCGGCGAGGGCGAGGCGACCGCGGGCGACATCACCCCGCCGGCCGGTGTGACCATCGCCAACCCGGACAAGCACATCGCTACCCTGGCCGAGGACGGCGAGCTCGAGATCGAGTTCACCGTGGAGCGCGGCCGCGGCTATGTGCCTGCGCAGATGAACAAGCAGGAGAATGACGAGATCGGCCGTATCCCGGTCGACTCGATCTACTCCCCGGTGCTCAAGGTGAGCTACAAGGTCGAGGCCACCCGTGTGGAACAGCGCACGGACTTCGACAAGCTCATTCTGGACGTGGAGACCAAGCCCGCCATCTCGCCGCGCGACGCGGTGGCTTCCGCCGGTTCCACACTGGTCGAGCTGTTCGGCCTGTGCCGCGAACTCAATGTCCAGGCGGAAGGCGTCGAAGTCGGTCCGGCCCCTGTGGTCGAGGAGACCAACCCCGAGATGGCCGTGCCGATCGAGGATCTGAACCTGACCCAGCGCAGCTACAACTGCCTGAAGCGTGAGGGCATCCACACCATCGGCGAGCTCGTCTCCCACACTGAGCAGGACCTGCTCGACATCCGCAATTTCGGCATGAAGTCGATCGATGAGGTCAAGGAGAAGCTGCAGTCCCTCGGGTTGCAGCTGAAGGCCTCGCCGCTGGGCTTCGACGCCAACAACCTTGAAGGTGGCACGTTCTTCTCGCCCGACGACGAGTGAACCCACACCTTTGACCAACCGCTTCGGAGTCCGGATGCTCGGGCAGATGCCCACCTGGGCTCCGGGGCAATAAGGAGTAACTAACTATGCCTACCCCGAAGAAGGGCCCGCGTCTGGCGTCCAGCCCCGCGCATGAGCGCCTGATGCTCGCGAACATGGCCACCAGCCTGTTCCAGTACGGCCGCATCACCACCACCCTGCAGCGTGCCAAGCGTCTGCGCCCGCTCGCCGAGCGTCTGATCACGTTCGCCAAGCGTGGCGACCTGCACTCCCGTCGTCGCGTGATGCGCGTCATCCGCAACAAGTCGGTCGTGCACGTGCTGTTCACCCAGATCGCCGAGCAGATGGAGCAGCGTGAGGGCGGCTACACCCGCATCATCAAGATCGCTCCGCGCAAGGGCGACGCTTCGCCGGCCGCCATCATCGAGCTGGTCACCGAGCCGGTGAGCCCGAAGAAGGCCGTGGTGAAGGAAGCCGAGGCCGCCGCCAAGGTCGCCGCCGAGGAGGAGACCCCGGTTGTGGCCGAGGAGACCACCGAGGCTCCGGTCGAGCAGGCCGCTGAGACCGAGGCTCCGGCTGAGGAAGCCGCCGAGGCCGAGCAGGCCGAGTGATTGTAGCCTGATAGGCTGATGGGTCGGGAACCGCCTGGTTCCCGACCTTTTTTGGGGTATGTAAAATCTCTGGTTGAATAGCGGTCTTTGAAAGACGATTATCTTTCCGGACTCCGAAGAGGTTGGTTGGTTGAAAACCGTTCGATTCACGTTTCCGTTTCAACCAGAGATTTTACATACCCGAAAAAGGACTGGGTGGAAAAACTCAGCCTCCGGCTCGTCCTCGACAACACGGTCGTCGCCTTGGAGGACATCAAACCCAAACGCATGACCCGCCGCGCACAACCCAAACCCGACCCGGAACACCCCGGACAATACCTGCACAACGGGGCCACGGCGAAAACCGGACTGAACCGAAGCATCCTCTCGAACAACTGGGGCATGCTCCGCCAACGCATCCAACAGAAAGGAACCCTCTACCAATGTGACGTAACACTCGTCAACCCCGCCTACACATCCCAAACCTGTAGCATGTGCGGACACACGGACAAACGAAACCGCAAGAACCAAGCGGTATTCCAATGCATCCGATGCGTCCACACGGACAACGCCGACCACAATGCGGGCAGGGTCATCATATTCCTGGCACTCGGATGGCAACCACACCATCCCACCCCGGACGAGGGGTCAAGACGCGGAGCCACCCACAGGGCACAACCGGCCATGAGGCCAACCGTCGCCCAAGGGGGCGGAAACGTCAAGCCTGTCACTATCCCCGAGATTCATGCCACACGGCAATGCTCATGTACGGTAAGGAAGCAAGCAACCGAAAACAAGAGATAGACCGCCAGCACTACACTATTCCGAACCAAAGACCAAAAGATAAGCATTGTGGGAAAATCTAAACTTTTGGATTTTCCTACAATGCCAACTACGGCGGAATCCCTCCCACTCCTTATATCTTTCTGTATACATTGAATTTGTATTTAGTAAAATGCAGACAACACCACGGATCGGCTTTTGGTTGGACAATTCCAACCAAACACCACAGCAGACAGCAGAAAACATTCTGAACGCTAGGAAGCCGGTATGATTGTTACATATAAGGGGAAGAAAAATTTCTTTTAGGTACTTGCTTTCCTAAAACTGATGTGATACAATGATTTAATCCAGAAAAGGAGTAAAAAATATGCGGCAAGGTATTCTTAAATAAAACTATAATCAAATAGTGGGAACAAAGGATTATGATAGTCCCTTTTGTAGGGGCTTAGTTTTTTGTACCCAATTTAAGAATACTTTTGCCTTATCAATTTTGACATATCCCCAAAAACAGCACTCACAAACAGGTGTATGCTGTATATGTGTATGTCCGCAAATTATCATCCCCAGTGGTAAAAGTATTTTACTGCTGGGGATTTTTATGCCCTTCGGGGCAGTAAAGGGAGGACAATCACATGAAAATAATCAATATTGGAATTCTTGCCCATGTAGACGCTGGAAAGACGACCTTGACGGAGAGCCTGCTATATGCCAGCGGAGCCATTTCAGAACCGGGGAGCGTCGAAAAAGGGACAACGAGGACGGACACCATGTTTTTGGAGCGGCAGCGTGGGATTACCATTCAAGCGGCAGTCACTTCCTTCCAGTGGCACAGATGTAAAGTCAACATTGTGGATACGCCCGGCCACATGGATTTTTTGGCGGAGGTGTACCGCTCTTTGGCTGTTTTAGATGGGGCCATCTTGGTGATCTCCGCTAAAGATGGCGTGCAGGCCCAGACCCGTATTCTGTTCCATGCCCTGCGGAAAATGAACATTCCCACCGTTATCTTTATCAACAAGATCGACCAGGCTGGCGTTGATTTGCAGAGCGTGGTTCAGTCTGTTCGGGATAAGCTCTCCGCCGATATTATCATCAAGCAGACGGTGTCGCTGTCCCCGGAAATAGTCCTGGAGGAAAATACCGACATAGAAGCATGGGATGCGGTCATCGAAAATAACGATAAATTATTGGAAAAGTATATCGCAGGAGAACCAATCAGCCGGGAAAAACTTGTGCGGGAGGAACAGCGGCGGGTTCAAGACGCCTCCCTGTTCCCGGTCTATTATGGCAGCGCCAAAAAGGGCCTTGGCATTCAACCGTTGATGGATGCGGTGACAGGGCTGTTCCAACCGATTGGGGAACAGGGGAGCGCCGCCCTATGCGGCAGCGTTTTCAAGGTGGAGTATACAGATTGCGGCCAGCGGCGTGTCTATCTACGGCTATACAGCGGAACGCTGCGCCTGCGGGATACGGTGGCCCTGGCCGGGAGAGAAAAGCTGAAAATCACAGAGATGCGTATTCCATCCAAAGGGGAAATTGTTCGGACAGACACCGCTTATCCGGGTGAAATTGTTATCCTTCCCAGCGACAGCGTGAGGTTAAACGATGTATTAGGGGACCCAACCCGGCTCCCTCGTAAAAGGTGGCGTGAGGACCCCCTCCCCATGCTGCGGACGTCGATTGCGCCGAAAACGGCAGCGCAAAGAGAACGGCTGCTGGACGCTCTTACGCAACTTGCGGATACTGACCCGCTTTTGCGCTGCGAGGTGGATTCCATCACCCATGAGATCATTCTTTCTTTTTTGGGCCGGGTGCAGTTGGAGGTTGTTTCCGCTTTGCTGTCGGAAAAATACAAGCTTGAAACAGTGGTAAAGGAACCCACCGTCATTTATATGGAGCGGCCGCTCAAAGCAGCCAGCCACACCATCCATATCGAGGTGCCGCCCAACCCGTTTTGGGCATCCATAGGACTGTCTGTTACACCACTCCCGCTTGGCTCCGGTGTACAATACGAGAGCCGGGTTTCGCTGGGATACTTGAACCAGAGTTTTCAAAACGCTGTCAGGGATGGTATCCGTTACGGGCTGGAGCAGGGCTTGTTCGGCTGGAACGTAACGGACTGTAAGATTTGCTTTGAATACGGGCTTTATTACAGTCCGGTCAGCACGCCGGCGGACTTCCGCTCATTGGCCCCGATTGTATTGGAACAGGCATTGAAGGAATCAGGGACGCAACTGCTGGAACCTTATCTCTCCTTCACCCTCTATGCGCCCCAGGAATACCTTTCCAGGGCTTATCATGATGCACCGAAATACTGTGCCACCATCGAAACGGCCCAGGTAAAAAAGGATGAAGTTGTCTTTACTGGCGAGATTCCCGCCCGCTGTATACAGGCATACCGTACTGATCTGGCCTTTTACACCAACGGGCGGAGCGTATGCCTTACAGAGCTGAAAGGATATCAGGCCGCTGTCGGTCAGCCGGTCATCCAGCCCCGCCGTCCAAACAGCCGCCTGGACAAGGTGCGCCATATGTTTCAGAAGGTAATGTAAAGATACATAATCGTCAAGACGGCAACAATCAGAAGTTATGGAGGGTAACAATGGAATATAGTAAGGA
>OOBW01000318.1_pt1 | contig 41775 bp, 45 predicted proteins | sample 1671701 | NCBI WGS metagenome assembly OOBW01 (sample SAMN06348183, study PRJEB24527) | human gut metagenome | biome: human gut; feature: ankylosing spondylitis patient; material: feces | host: Homo sapiens | place: China | collected 2015-10 | reverse complement strand
TGCCGGTGAGGCATCCCCCTTCCCTATTTTCAGATGCGATTCAAACCGCGGCGTCCGGGCCTGCCCGACCCCGCCGGTCCCGGTCCGCCAGGGACCCGTGGCGCTTCCACCGCCCGGAGAGATAGTAGAGGGCGGATAGCGTGAACCCCAGCATCCAGCCGATACCGATGCCGTAGTACATGTAAGAAGAACCGAAGTGGTTGGCCAGCCAGTACACTGCCGGGACCCGCAGCAAAATCAGGGAGAAAATGGCGTCCAGCATGGGGAACATGCTCTCTCCCGCTCCACGCATGGCGTTGTTCAGGGAGAACATCACGGCAAAAATGGCGTAAAAGGGCATGATGCACCGCAGATATACCGCACCGGCGTCGATCACCGCCGGGGTGTCGGAGAAGAGTCCCACCAGGTCCGCCCCGAAGGGGATCAGAACCGCCGCCATCAGCAGTGACCATACCACAGAGGAAATCACCGTCACCCGGATGCCCTGCCGGGCACGGTCCAGCCGCCGAGCGCCGATGTTCTGCCCCACAAAGGCGGTGACGGCGTTTGAGAGGCTCTGGACCGGCAGAAAAGCCAGCTGGTCCAGCCGGTAGCCCACGTTGTACCCGGCGGTGAACTCCTTGCCGAAGGTGTTGATCTTGCTCATCACCACCATGGCCCCCAGGGCAACCAGGGACATCTGGATGCCTGCCGGCAGTCCGATGCCCATGATCTGGCCGAAGAGGCTGCGGTCAAAGCGGCGGCAGAAGGGTCGGATGGCGATCTGGGGATAGCGGCGGTTGATGTACCAGAGGCCGTAGAGCCAGGAAAAAGCCTGGGAGCCCCCCGTGCCGATGGCTACGCCGAACACGCCCCAGCCGCACGCCAGCACCAGAATCAAATCCAGCGCGATGTTCAAAAGGGCCGCTACCGCCAGGAAACGCAGCGTGGTGCTGCTGTTGCCCAGTCCCCCCAGAATACCGGCGTTGAGATTGTAGCCGATGGTGCCCACCAGCCCTGCGCACACCACCGTGAGATAGAGCCAGGCGTCATCGTAGGCAGTGCTGTCTACCCGCAGCAAAAAGAGAATGGGTTTCACCAGTCCCACTGCCAGCAGCGTCACCGGAATGGCGCTGACCGCAAAGGCGGTGTAGATGGTGTCCACCGCATCCCGGACCCGGTCCAGCTCCCCGGCGCCGTAAAACTGGGCGATGACCACCGTGCCGCCGTTGGCAAGGCCCATGAACAGCGACGTGAACATGAAAATCACCGGAAAGCCGATGCCCACCGCCGCCAGGGCCGCGTCGCCTACATACTGGCCCACCACCCAGCTGTCCACCATGTTGTAGAGCTGCTGGAGAAAGCTGCCCGCCAGCAGCGGCAGGGCAAAGAGTACGATGTGCCGGGCAGGGCTGCCCTCCGTCATATTCCGCAGTCCGCCGTTGGTTGTGTCCATGGCTGTTCCTCCTCCCTCTTGCGTCGGCTCCCGCCGGCGCGTGAGATGCCTTTTCTCTACTGTACCGCGTTTGGCTGCCGGGGGCAATCTTGTTTTTCAGCAAAAGATCGGATACAATGAAAAAAACGCTTTTGCCAAAGGAGAACGATATGAAACTGGTGTCCTGGAACGTCAACGGCCTGCGGGCCTGCCTAGGAAAGGGCTTTCTAGATTTCTGCGCCTTCGCCGACGCGGATATCATCTGCCTGCAGGAGACGAAGATGCGGCCGGAGCAGGCGTCCTTTGATCTGCCGGGCTACGAACGCTACTGGAACAGCGCCGACAAGGCCGGTTACTCCGGCACTGCCGTATTCACCCGCAAGACGCCCCTGGCCGTCACCTATGACTTCGGCATCGACGAGCACCGCCACGAGGGCCGGGTCATCACGGCGGAGTACCCGGAATTCTATCTGGTCTGCTGCTACACCCCCAACTCCAAGGACCAGCTGGCCCGGCTGGATTACCGCATGGCCTGGGAGGACGACATCCGGGAGTACCTCCTGGAGCTGGACGCGAAAAAGCCGGTGGTGTACTGCGGGGACCTGAACGTGGCCCACACAGAAAAAGACATCAAAAACCCCGGTCCCAACCGCCGCAATCCCGGCTTTACCGACGAGGAGCGGGAGAAGATGACAAAGCTGCTGGACTCAGGCTTTGTGGATACCTTCCGCTACCTCTATCCCGACAAGACCGGGGCCTACTCCTGGTGGAGCTACCGCTTCAACGCCCGGAAGAACAACGCCGGGTGGCGGATTGACTATTTCATCGTCTCCGAGCGGCTCCGGGACAAGATCAAAAACGCCGACATCTGGAGCGAGGTGCTGGGCAGCGACCACTGCCCGGTGGTGCTGGAGCTGGATGTGTGAGGCTGCCCGACAGGTATGAAAAAACGCCCCGTCCATTCGGACGGGGCGTTTTGCCGCTTAAAAACCGCGCGCCTTAGTCGGTGACGTAGGGCAGCAGAGCGATCTGACGGGCCCGCTTGATGGCCTCAGTCAGCTGACGCTGATGCATGGCGCAGGTGCCGGTGGTCCGGCGGGGCAGGATCTTGGAGCGCTCGGAAACAAACCGACGCAGCTTGGCAGCATCCTTATAATCGATGAACTCGCACTTATCCGCGCAGAACTGGCAGACCTTACGGCGCTTGCCGCGCATGGGACGAGCGGGTCTGGATTCACGATCGAAAGCCATGATTGGTTCCTCCTTTATCAAAATCAGAACGGCAGTTCGCCGTCTTCCTCGCCAATCTCGGCGAAGTCAGAGTGGCCGCCGGAGGGTGCGGAACTGGAGTAGCCGCCGCCCGCGGGGGCACTGTAGGAAGCGGGTGCGCCGCCGAAATCGCCGGCGCTGTCGCGCTTGGAATCGCCGAAATAGATGTTATCGGCGACGATCTCCGTGGCGACACGTTTTCCGCCCTCCCGGTCCGTCCAGTCCCGGGTCTGCAGCCGGCCCTCCACCACAGCCATACGGCCCTTGGTGAAGTACTTGCTGACGAACTCGGCAGTGGCGCGCCAGGCGACGACATCGAAGAAGTCCGCCTGCTTGCTCCCATCCTGGCTCTTGAAGTCACGGTCTACCGCAATGCGGAAAGACGTGACGGCAGTGCCGGACTGGGTGCGCCGCAGCTCCGGGTCCTTGACCAGACGGCCCATGATGATGACCTTGTTGAGCATCGAAATGCCTCCTTATTCGCCCTTGCAGACGATCAGGGAACGCATGATGCCATCCGTGATACGAAGAACACGGTCCAGCTCCTTCGGGAAAGAAGGATCGCTGGTGAAGCTCATCAGGACGTAGTAGCCTTCGTTCTTGAAATTGATGGGATAAGCCAGCTTGCGGCTGCCCCACTCTTCCACTTCCACAGCGGAACCATTCTGCTCAGCCAGGGTCTTGAACTTGGCCACCAGCGCGGCGGTGTTCTCCTCACCCTGTGCAGGGTCGATGATATAAACGACCTCATAATTGGCAGAAACCTTTGCCATTGTTGCACCTCCTTCTGGACAAATGGCCCTCATTCTCAGATGAGAGCAAGGATATGCCTGCATACTGCAAGCCTTATTATTATATAGGAATCAAGGAAAATGTCAAGGAAAAATTTCGAATTTTCCAAAAAACAAGCCTAAATTCCGGGGATTTTCTTTTTCCGGGAAATATGATACATTGAAACAAACCACATATTAAGGAGGAAACGATCATGCAGGAGCACTATCAGGGCCTGGGCCACATTGCCGTCCACACCCGGGACATGGACGGGAGCATCGCCTTTTACGAGAAAATCGGCGGAAGCCTCTTCCGCCGGGACGCGGTTTCTACACCGGATGGAGAAAAGCAGCTGGCGCTGGTGTCCTTCGGCGGCTTTTTGCTGGAACTGATCCAGTCCCCGGTGTCCGTGCCCATGGGCGAGGGCAATATCCCCCACTTCGCGGTGTATGTGGACGACGTGGATGCTGCGGCCGCTGCCATTCAGGCCGCCGGGGTGGATACCTTCCTGGAGCCGGAAAAAACGGTGCTGCCCAAGACCTTCGGCGGGCTGGAAAACCGGTTTTTCACCGGGCCCTCCGGGGAGCAGATCGAGCTTCTGCACATGCTCTGAGCCCCGCCCCAAAGCGAGGAAAACCGGGCGTCCCCAGATGGGGTCGCCCGGTTTTGGTGTGATGACAGGCGGGACAATCAGCCGAAGAGGCGGCGTCCCAGCCAGATGAAAAGGCACGCCCCCACCACATTCACCACCAGCGTGGCGATGAAGCCGTAGGCGTAAAAGCCCAGGAAGGCGCACACAAAGCTGCCCACAAAGGAGCCGATGACGCCTACCACGATGTTGCGCAGCAAGCCGCCCTTGGTGCCCATCAGGTGGCCCGCGATCCAGCCCACCAGGGCGCCCATGATCAAAGAACCCAATAATCGAAACATATAGATGCGCTCCGTTTAATCCTTTTAATCCTTGATGTATTCCCGCACCCGGTAGGTGGCGCCGATCTCATTCTCGCAGATCTTCCGGCAAGCCTCGATCTCCTCCGGCGGGATGGTGTCCACCACGGTCATCATCACGGTGGGGACGTACTTGCGGACCTCTTTCGTAAAGTCCTTCATGGCCTCATAGGCGTTTTCCTGCTGGGGATGGCACAGCGCATTGTACTTTTCCGCCGTGTCGGTGTTCAGCGAGACGGAGACCATGTCGAACCGGCCGGCAAAGTCCGGGGCGATGTCCCGGCCGTTGATGAGAGAGCCGGTGCCGTTGGTGTCCATACGGGTGAAGATCTTCTCCCCCTTGGCCTTCATCTGGTCGATGACCCAGCAGATGTCGTCGAAGCGGTAGCTGGGCTCGCCGAAGCCCACGAACACCAACTGCTTGTACTGGGAGAGGTCGTGGCTCTCGATGGAGGCGAGGATCTCCTCCCGGGTGGGTTCCCGCATGAGCCACAGATTGTGGGTGTAGATGCTGCCGCCGTGGCCGTTGTGCCGCAGGCAGAACTCGCAGTTGAAATTGCAGCGGTTGGTGGGGTTCACATACAGGTTGTCCCCATATTCATAGGTGATCGTAAATCCTTTTTCCATGTTGATTACTCCAATCCAAACAGTCGTTTTCCGTTTTGCCAGGTGATCTCCGTCAGTTCCTCCGGCGTGACGCCCTTCCACTCTGCCAGCTTTTCTACCACATAGGGCAGATACCGGCTGTCGTTCCGCTTGCCCCGGAAGGGCACCGGCGCCATATAGGGGGCGTCGGTCTCAATGACGATCCGGTTCAGCGGGGTGACGGCGGCCACCTCCGGCGCCCGCTTGGCGTTCTTATAGGTGATGGGACCGTCAAAGCCCAGATACCAGCCCCGCTTCAAAAGCTCCTGGGCCATTTCGGGACTTCCTGAGAAGCAGTGGAACACGCCCCGCAGCCCGGGGTAGTCCAGCACGATCCGCAGGCTGTCTCCGTGGGCCTCTCGGTCATGGATGATGACGGGCAGATCCAGCTCCAGCGCCAGTTCGATCTGGCGGCGGAACACCTGCTCCTGAAAGTCCCGGGGGGGATTTTCCTTCCAGTAATAGTCCAGTCCGATCTCCCCCACGGCCACCACCTTCTCATGGCGGCACAGTTCCCGGATCACGCCGAAGTCGGCATCAGTGCAGCCGGCGCAGTCCTCCGGGTGGATGCCCACGGCGGCGTAAACGTGGTCGAACCGCTCCGCAAGCGTCACCGCCTCCCGGGAGGAGGTCACGTCGCAGCCGGGGTCCACCACCAGACCAACGCCAGCGCCGGGCAGGGCGGCGAGCACCGCCTCCCGGTCCGATGCGAACTGGTCGGCGTCATAGTGGGCATGGGTATCAAAAATGGGCATACAGGCACCTCACAAATGTTTCGTGTACCGCTATTCTACCACGGCCGCGGCAAAAAGAAAGGGTCAGAATGTAAAAAATCCCCGGGGTCACCCGGAGAGGCATGAAAAAAAGGACATCCTGACGGATGTCCTTTCTGTTCGCTCGATCAGCCGATCTTGTTGAGCTTCAGGGTCATGGCGCTCTTGCGATGAGCAGCCGTGTTCTTGTGCAGAACGCCCTTGGCAACTGCCTGATCGACTTTCTTCACTGCAACCTTGTAAGCGCCATCGGCCTCGGTGCGATTGCCTTCTGCGGCAGCAGCCTCGAACTTCTTGATGGCGGTCTTCAGCTCGGACTTCGTGGCCTTGTTGCGAGCGTTTCTCACTTCAGCGATCAGAACGCGCTTCTTGGCAGACTTAATATTCGGCAAACCAAACACCTCCTTAGGCAAAATCCAGCGGTGGAACAAAAACCCACCGTGCAGAATGATATTTTAGCAGGAAACTTCCTAAAAAGCAAGCTTTTTTTTGCAATTTCCGTTCACTTTTTGTATATTGTGCCGCGGGATGCAAAACCTAGGGCCATAACCACAAGATTTTGTGTCTGGGAGGGGTGCTTTTTGTTCATAAAACGCACGGATCTGGCGCTGGAGGCCCGGGAATTGTGGCAGGAGTCCGCGGAGAGGACCACGCGTCTTGCGGGAGTCAAGGCCATCAAGAGCAAGCAGGAGGGCTATCCGGTGACCCGGGTGGACATTCTGGATGAGCGGGGCGAGGAGGCCCTGGGCAAACCCCGGGGCAGCTACCTGACCATTGACCTGACCACCTTCTGGCAGCGCAAGGCCGATTTTTTTGAGCGGGCGGTCCGGGCGGTGGGAAGCCAGCTCAAGTCGCTGCTGCCGCCGGAGGGGGCGGCGCTGGTGGTGGGCCTGGGGAACCGGTCCATGACACCGGATGCGGTGGGGCCGCTGGCGGCGGACAGCGTCCTCATCACCCGGCACCTGATTGCTGCCATGCCGAAGCACTTTGCCGGGTTCCGCCCGGTGGCAGTGCAGCGCACCGGCGTGCTGGGCACCACGGGGGTGGAGTCCGCCGAGGCGGTGCAGGGACTGGTGGAGCAGGTGAAGCCGGCCATGGTCATCGCGGTGGATGCCCTGGCCTCCCGGCGGGTGGGGCGGGTTTGCGCCACGGTGCAGCTGAGCGACACCGGCATCATCCCCGGCTCCGGCGTGGGAAACCACCGCTCGGCACTGAATCAGGAGACGCTGGGGGTGCCGGTCTTTTCTATCGGCATCCCCACGGTGGTGGACGCCGCCACGCTGGCGGTGGATCTGCTGGAGGAGGCCGGCGTGGAGCATGTGGACGGCGACAAGCTGCGCCGCAACCGGCAAAATCTGATGGTCACCCCTCAGGACATCGACCAGCAGGTCCGGGATCTGAGCAAAGTGGTGGGCTACGGCATCAACTGGGCGCTCCAGGATCTGGAGATCGAGGAGATCAACGCCCTGCTGTCCTGAAAAAGCGCCGGGCGAAAACCGCCCGGCGCTCGTTATTTGCTGCGGGATTCCAGCACCTCCACCATCCGCTGGGCGAAGAGCCGCCCCGCCAGCGCCGCCTCCTCCGGGGAGTTTCCGGCGGCGCCCACCTCCACCAGCAGCGAGCCGGTGGTGGCGTGCTGGTTGTAGCGGGAATTGCGCAGCAGAATGGGCCGCATCAGTGTGGGATAGGACGTGAGCAGATCTTCCTGGAGGGCCACTGCCAGCTTCAGGTTTTCCATCCAGTTGGGATGGGGCAGCCCGCTGCCGTCGCTGCCCACCACCAGCGTCAGCTGGGCGGCGGTGCCTACACCGTCGATGGAGGAGACTACCTTGTACTCGTTGCCCTGGCTGTCCTCAATGGCGTCCCGGTGGACGTCCAGAATGAAGCGCAGAGAGGGATATTGGGCCAGGTAGCTCTCAATGGCCGCCAGAGAGCGGTCGTAGGCCTCGTTATAGGAGGGATAGTCGTACAGCGTTCGGTCGTGGAGCACAGAGATGCCCGCCTCGCTGAACACGTCTGCCATCTCATCTCCCACCTGCACTACGTTGTAGCGGGAGTCGGTGGTGCGGTGGTTGCCGGACCAGACCACCTCCGTCCCGGCCGCCGGCGTGTAGGCCTCGCTGCCGTGGGTGTGGAGGATCAGGATCTGGGGGCCGTCGTCTGCCAGCTCCGCGTCAAAGGTGTCCGTCAGGGCGGTGACGTCCAGGGTGTGGTCGGTGGTGTTGGAGATGTAGGCCCGTCCGCAGACGGTGTAACCGCTGGGGTCTGTGGGAACCAGCGTCCGGGCGGGGATACCGTTGTCCACAGCGTCTGCCGCATCCAGGGGCGTCTCCTCTACCGGCGTGGTCACAAGCTCCTCCTCTTCCCCGTCGCCGGCGGATTCGGCTCGCTCCGTGGACCACAGCTCTGCCACCGTCCGGGCGGAGAGCAGCAGCGGGGACTCCCCCAGCGTCAGCACTGCCGCCGGGGACAGGGTGTCCCGCACCCACAGCTCCCCCAGCTCCCACCGCAGCGCCCCCATGGGGGACGATTCCCGCAATGCCTTCCAGGCGCCGGCGGCGGTTTCACTGCCGGCGGTGACGGTGACCGCCCACAAGGTCCCGGCCGCGAGACCCGCGGCACCCAGCCGGCGGCCCAGGCTCCGCAGGCGTGTTGTCATTCGTTTCATGTGCTTCACCTCTGGGACAACCTTATGCGCCCGGGGCGCCGGATATGCCAAAAAAACGCCGCCCGGAAACTCCGGGCGGCGAAGAAATGCGGTTTACTTAATAATGAGAGAGGTTCCGTCCATCTCGTCGGGGCAGGCCAGGCCCATCACGTCCAGCATGGTGGGGGCGATGTCCGCAAGGCGTCCGCCCTGGCGCAGCTCCGTTCCGGCGCCGCACAGGATGAAGGGCACCGGATTGGTGGTGTGGGCGGTCATGGGAGAGCCGTCGGGCTCGGTCATCTGCTCGGCGTTGCCGTGGTCAGCGGTGATCATGGCGATGCCGCCCATCTTCAGCGTGGCGTCCACCACCTTGCCGACGCAGGTGTCCACGGTCTCCACGGCCTTCACGGCGGCGTCAAACACGCCGGTGTGGCCCACCATGTCGCAGTTGGCAAAGTTCAAAATCACCACATCGTAGGCGCCGGACTCGATCCGCTCCACGCACTTGTCGCAGACCTCGTGGGCGCTCATCTCCGGCTGGAGGTCATAGGTGGCCACCTTGGGAGAGGGTACCAGCACCCGGTCCTCCCCGGGGAACACCGTCTCGGAGCCGCCGTTGAAGAAGAACGTGACATGGGCGTACTTCTCCGTCTCAGCGATCCGCAGCTGGGTCATGCCCATCTGGCTGAGGTACTCGCCCAGGCCGTTGCGCACGGAGGTCCGGGGGAAGGCCACCTCCACGTTGGGCATGGAGGCGTCATACTCCGTGTTGCACACGAAGGTCAGGGGGAAGATCTGGCGGGTGAAGCCGTCGAACGCCGGGTCCACCAGCGCCCGGGTGATCTCCCGGGCCCGGTCAGGCCGGAAGTTGAAGAAGATGACGCTGTCGTTGTCGGAGATGGTGCCGTCCCGGTCGCAGACCACGGGCTCCACAAACTCGTCGGTGACGCCGGCGGCGTAGGAGTCCTTCACGGCGGCCACGGGCACGGGGTTGAAGGTGGACCCTTCACCGTAGACCATGGCGTCATAGGCCATCTCCACCCGGTCCCAGCGCTTGTCCCGATCCATGGCGTAGTAGCGGCCCATCACCGTTGCGATCTTGCCCACGCCCACTTCCCGGCACTTTTCCACAGTCCGGGTCACGAAATCCGCACCGGAGGTGGGAGAGACGTCCCGCCCGTCCAGGAAGGCGTGGATATAGACCTTGGTAAGGCCCTTGTCCTTTGCCATCTGCAAAAGGGCGAAGAGGTGATCCAGGTGGGAGTGGACACCGCCGTCGGACAAAAGGCCCATCAGGTGCAGGGAGGTTCCCTTTTCCAGGCAGGCGTCCATGGCGTGCACATACGCCTCGTTGTGGAAGAAGGTGCCGTCAGTGATGGACTTGGTGATCCGGGGCAGGTCCTGAAACACCACCCGGCCGGCGCCGATGTTGGTGTGCCCCACTTCGCTGTTGCCCATCTGTCCTGCGGGAAGGCCCACGGAGGCCTGGAGGGTCGTGTGGGCAAATTCCTGCAAAAACTCATCCAGCCGGGGGGTGGCGGCGGCCTTGACGGCATTGCCGTCGGTGGCGTCGGAGAGGCCGAAGCCGTCCATGATGATGAGAGTAGTCGGTGTTTTATTCATAATGAACAGGATTCCTCATTTCCATAATCAGCTGTCAGACTCGCCGGGGCGGCGGCGCCGTGCCCGGATGGAGCGCGGCAGGCTCATTCCTGGTTGGCGGCGTTAATAATGTCCACGAACTGCTCGGGCTTCAGGGCGGCACCGCCGATGAGGCCGCCGTCGATGTCGGGCTGGGCCAGCAGCTCCGCGGCGTTCTTGGGGTTCATGGAGCCTCCGTACTGGATGGTGACGGAGCGGGCCACCCGGGCGCCGTACAGGGCGCGGATGGTGGCGCGGATGTTGCCGCAGACCTCACCGGCCTGCTCGGCCGTGGCGGTCTTGCCGGTGCCGATGGCCCAGATGGGCTCGTAAGCGATGATGCAGCGGCGCAGCTTGTCGGCGGGCACGCCGTACAGGGCGCTCTTGACCTGCAGGGCGATCCACTCATTGGTGACGCCGGTCTCCCGCTGCTCCAGGCTCTCGCCCACGCAGATGATGGGGTTCATACCAGCGTTCAGCACAGCGTGGACCTTCTTGTTGACAGTGGTGTCGGTCTCGCAGAAATACTGCCGCCGCTCGCTGTGGCCCACGATGACATACTTGACGCCCAGGTCCTTGAGCATCTCGGCGGAGACTTCACCGGTATAGGCGCCCTTCTCCTCAAAGTAGACGTTCTCGGCGCCCACGGAGATGCGCAGGTCCTTGAAGACCTTGGCGGCGGTCTGGATGTTGCAGGCGGGGACGCAGATCAGCGTCTCGCACCACTTGGCGCGGGGCATGATCTTCTTCATGTCCTCGGCAAACTTCTTGGTCTCGGTAGCAGTCATGTTCATCTTCCAGTTGCCGGCGATGACGGTCTTGCGATATCTGCGATTCATTTCCTTGATTTCTCCTTTTATGTGATGTGGATCGTTTCCGCGCCTGCGGCGCGGAAATTTTTTCCTGGCGGCATCCGCTGCTTTTCAACGTAAACTACTATCTTATACAGAAGATCCGCCGGTTTGTCAAGTTAAAGTTCCTGCGGGGCAGGATATTCCGGAGGGGAAAGCTTTTAAGCGTCCAGCAGGCAGGCGACGCCGGGCAGGGCTCCCCTTGGGAACCCCGGCCATTGGAAGACGCGCTGACGCGCGGCTCCCTGCGCTGCGCTTGGTCGCGGAACTGCCCGGGGGAAAGTTTTTAAGCGTCCAGCAAGCAGGCGACGCCGGGCAGTTCCTTGCCCTCCATGAACTCCAGGCTGGCACCGCCGCCGGTGGAGATGTGGGTCATCTTGTCGGCGTAGCCCAGCTGCTGCACGGCAGCTGCACTGTCGCCGCCGCCAATGATGGTGATGGCGCTGGTCTTGCTCAGGGCCTCGGCCACAGCCTCGGTGCCCTTGGCGAAGGCGGGGAACTCAAAGACGCCCATGGGGCCGTTCCAGATCACGGTGCCGGCGTCCTTCACGGCGTCGCAGTAGAGCTTCACGGTCTCGGGGCCGATGTCCAGGCCCTGCCAGCCGTCGGGGATCTCTCCGGCCTTGACCACCTGGCTCTTGGCGTCGGGGGCGAAGGCGTCGGCGCAGACGGTGTCCACCGGCAGCAAGAGCTTGACGCCCTTGGCCGCGGCCTTTTCCACCATCTCATTGGCGTAGCCCTCCCAGTCGGCTTCCAGCAGACTGTCGCCCACCTTGCCGCCCTGGGCGGCAGAGAAGGTGTAGGCCATGCCGCCGCCGATGATGATGGTGTCGGCGATCTCCAGGAGGTTGTTGATGACGCCGATCTTGCTGGAGACCTTGCTGCCGCCCAGAATGGCCACCAGGGGCCGCTTGGGATTCGCCAGAGCACCGCCGATGACTTCCAGCTCCTTCTGAATCAAAAAGCCGCTGACGGCGGGCAGATAGTCGGCAACACCGGCGGTGGAGGCATGAGCACGGTGCACGGCGCCGAAGGCGTCGGAGACGTAGATCTCCGCCATGGCGGCCATGGCCTTGGCGAGTTCAGGGTCGTTCTTGGTCTCGCCCTTTTCAAAGCGGGTGTTTTCCAGCAGCATGATCTCGCCGGGCTTGAGGGCGGCGGCCTTGGCCTTGGCATCGGGGCCCACCACGTCCTGGGCCATGATGACGGGTCTGCTCAGCAGCTCGCCGAGGCGCTTGGCCACGGGAGCCAGGGACAGCTCCTTCAGGGATTTCTTCCAGGACTCCTCCGTGGCCTCCTTGCCCTTTTCCGCCTGCTTCTTGGCGTAGGACTCAAAGGTGGCGGCGGGCTTGCCCAGGTGAGAGCAGGCGATGACGGCGGCGTTCTGGTCCAGCAGATACTGGATGGTGGGCAGAGCGGCCCGGATGCGCTTGTCGTCGGTGATGACGCCGCTGCCGTCCTTGGCCAGGGGCACGTTGAAGTCGCAGCGCAGCAGAACCTTCTTGCCCTGAACGTCCACGTCCCGGACGGTCTTTTTGTTGTAGTTCATAGGAAAGCCTCCGATTCGTAATGAATTTCAAAGTTCCTTGATGGGGGAAAACCAAAAGCGGCGCGCGAACGCCGCGGGAGCCGCGGGATATCAAATAGTATGGACAGTCTGAGTCTGATTCACCCGGGGCTTACGCCTTTGCCATCTCTCCCGTGGCCTGCAATCCGGGAAATCCCGTCTGCCGCAGGGCCTCATATACGCACACCGCCACGGTGTTGGAGAGATTCAGGCTGCGGGCCTCGGACACCATGGGGAGCCGGATGCACCGGTCATAGAACCGCTCCCGGAAGTCCTGGGGGAGGCCGGCAGTCTCCTTGCCGAAAAAGAGCCAGCTGTCCGGTGTGAAAACGGCCTCCTGGTAACTGCGGGGGGCTTTGGTAGTGGTAAGCCAGGCATTTTCCGCCGCTTCGGGATGGAGCCGGAATAGTTCGGCCAGGTTTTCGTAGTCAAAGACCTCCACCAGATGCCAGTAATCCAGTCCTGCCCGCCGCACGGCTTTTTCCGAGATGTCAAAGCCCAGCGGGCGCACCAGATGCAGGCGGCTGCCGGTGGCGGCGCAAGTGCGGGCGATGTTGCCGCAGTTCTGCGGGATTTCCGGCTCTACCAGTACAATATTAAGCATAAAAACGGAAAAACCTCCCTTTTCCATACGAGCGAACTTCATTGTAATCCTTTGCCTGCGCAAATTCAACAGCAATATGAGAAGAAACGTAAAAATTCGGATAGAATCACGACAAAAAACACCGTTTTTCTGCAATTTGCCGAAAAATGACGGATTTTTCGGCACAACCTTTTCACCCCCGCCAGCCTTCCCGCAAGGGGCGGAAAAACCGTCAAAAGCGAAGTGCTGGAAATTTCAAAAAGAAAATTCATGAAAACACTGGATTTTTTACGGCCCTTTGTTATAATAAAAAGACGAATGCACTGTTCCGGGAGGAATGGTGCCGCTATACGCTAAAAAGGAGGAACGCGAACATGAACTGTCCGCAGCGCGCCGTTTGTTTTCTGGAAGAAGACTCCTCCATCCCGGCGCACTCCAAACCGCTGATGCTGGAAGCCGTGCTGTTTTGCCCCATCCTCACATGGGTCGGCGACAAGTTGCAGGCCGATGGTGTCCAGCGGTTTTTTATCGTCTGTGGTCCGACCTTCGCGGAGGAAGTCCGCCGCTGTTTCCCGGCGGACGCAGATGTGATCGTCTCGGAACAGCAAAAGGATCTGATGGAGTTCCTGAACACACCGGACCAGGTGCTGGTGCTGCCCCGGGCGGCGCTGCCTCTGGAGGAGGCCGGCGTGGGATTTGTTTACCAGGCTCCCGGCTATGAGCTGCAGGAGAGCTGGAAGGAGCGGATGAGCAACAACGTCTCCGCAGCAGAGCTGGCCTCCGGCTGGCTGCCGGTCTACGGACCGGAGACCATCGCGGAGCTGGAACTGCTGCTGCGGGACCGGGTCGTCAAGCGCCACATTCAAAACGGCGTGCGCGTTCTGGACCCCACCGCCGTTTATATCGACCCCCGGGTCACCATCGGCCGGGGGACCGTGATTCTGCCGGGGACCATCCTCCGGGGGAACACCCACATCGGCTGCGGCTGCACCATCGGCCCCAACGCCATGGTACGGGACTGCACCGTGGGAGATGACACGGAGGTCAACGCCTCTCAGATCAACGAGAGCACCATTGGCAGCCGCACCCATGTGGGGCCCTTTGCCTATGTCCGGCCGGGCTGTACCATTGGGGACGACATTAAGGTGGGGGATTTCGTGGAGATCAAAAACTCCACCATCGGTGACGGGACCAAGATCTCCCACCTCACCTATGTGGGCGACAGCGACGTGGGCAAGAAGGTCAATTTCGGCTGCGGAACCGTCACCACCAATTACGACGGGTTCAAAAAATACCGCTGCACCATCGGAGACCGGGCATTTTTGGGCTGCAACACCAATCTGATCGCGCCGGTGACGGTGGGCGACGGCGCTTACACCGCGGCGGGCAGCACCATTACCGATGAGGTCCCTGCCGACGCGCTGGCAGTGGCCCGAGCCAGACAGAAAAACCTGGAGGGCTGGGCCGCGCGGCGGCGTAAGATCCACGAGAGCCAGGAGCAAAAAACCGAGCATTGACACGTATCACCGTTCCCAAAAACACGAAAGAAAAACGGAAAAGAAAGAGGGCGTTTGGAAATGATTTCCCACGGTAAAGATATTAAGGTATTCTGCGGAAACTCGAATCCCAAGCTGGCGGAGGATATCTGTAAGCTGATGGGTACCAAGCTGGGCGAGGCGGAGGTCGGCACCTTCTCCGACGGCGAGGTGTTTGTCTCCCTGTACGAGACCGTCCGCGGCAGCGACGTGTTCGTGGTCCAGTCCACCTGCAACCCGGTGAACCAGAACCTGATGGAGCTGCTCATCATGATCGATGCGCTCAAGCGGGCATCCGCCGGCCGCATCACCGCCGTCATCCCCTACTACGGCTATGCCCGTCAGGACCGCAAGGCCAAGGCCCGCGATCCCATCACCGCCAAGCTGGTGGCCAACATGCTCACCGCTGCCGGTGCTGACCGCGTGCTGACCATGGACCTGCACGCCTCCCAGATCCAGGGCTTCTTCGACATCCCTGTGGACAACCTGGCCGGCAACCCCATCTTTGTGGATTACTACGCCAAGAAGTTCGGCACCGAGTGCGAGGACATCGTGGTGGTCTCCCCCGACGTGGGCTCCGTGGCCCGCGCCCGTGCCTTTGCCCAGAAGCTGCACATGAACCTGGCCATCGTGGACAAGCGCCGTCAGAAGGCCAACCAGTGCGAGGTCATGAACGTCATCGGCGACGTCCGGGACAAGGACTGCATCCTCTTCGACGACATGGTGGATACCGGCGGATCTCTGTGCAATGCCGCCCAGGCCCTGGTGGAAGTGGGCGGTGCCAAGAGCGTCCACGCCTGCGCGTCCCACGGTGTGCTCTCCGGCCCCGCCATTGACCGCATCAACAACAGCGTCATCAAGGAGCTGGCTCTGCTGGATACCATTCCGGCCATCGATCCCGGCAAGAGCGACAAGATCAAGTATCTGTCTGTGGCGCCCATGTTTGCCGAGGCCATCGAGCGCATCTATCAGGAGGTCTCCATCTCCAAGCTGTTCCGCTGAGCGGCAGCCCGGCACCCAAGAGAACAAGGCATCATCAAAGGCGGGAAAGGGTACTTTCCCGCCTTTGCGGACGTTGGGAAATATGCGAGGGCGGCTCGCTGGCGGGAAAACCGTTTTTCCTGCGGACACCACTTTCAAAAATGAAGGAGCACCCTATGTTTGGAATGAAATCCGCCGCGGTGGACTGGCTGATCGTGGGCCTGGGCAATCCCGGCCAGAAATACGCCAACACCCGGCACAACATGGGCTTTCTCACCGTGGACCTGCTGGCGGAGCAGGCAGGGGTGAAGCTCAACAAGGTCAAGTTCAAATCCGCCTACAATATCCTCTCCTTCGCCGAGTGCAAGTGCCTGGTGATGAAGCCCCAGACCTATATGAACCTCTCCGGTGAGGCGGTGCGGGAGGCGGTCCAGTTCTACAAGATCCCCGCCGACCATGTGCTGGTGATCTACGATGACGTGTCGCTGCCCGTGGGCAAGATCCGGGTGCGGCCCACCGGCTCCGCCGGCGGACACAACGGCATCAAAAACATCATCGCCCACCTGGGCACCCAGGACTTTCCCCGCATCAAGATCGGCACCGGTGCCCCCGGCGAGGGCGGCGACATGATCGACTGGGTCATCGGCGTGCCCTCCCAGGCGGACCGGAAGGTGCTGCTGGAGAGCTTTGAGCGGGCCATCCAGGCGGCGGAGTGCATCATTGAGCACGGCTGTCAGAAGGCCATGAACGACTTCAACTGATTTTCCGTCAAGGAGGCGCTGCACCATGGGGATGCTTCGCTGGCTGAACCGTCACCGGTGGGGGTTTTCCCTCCTCTGGGCGGTTCCGGCGCTGCTTCTGGCAGCCGTCAGCCGGACCTGGCGGGTGGGCGCCGTGCTCCTCATCTGGATTCCCCTGGCCATCGCCGTGGCCTGGTTGTGCTTCATCGCTCTGGAAAAAGAGATGAACCAGGCTCGGAATGCCCTGGAACGCTGCGACCCGGAGCCTCTGCTGCGGACCAGCCGGGAATTGGCGGAGCACTTTTCTTTGGAGACACCCCGTACCCGAAGAGTGGGGATTTCCCTGCGGCTGAGCGAATCCACCGCATTGTTTTCCATGGGCCGGGTCGGGGAGGCCGCCCGGCTGCTGGATGAGCTGGAGCCGTGGGTGCAGACGAGCGCCGGACCAAACCGGGCAACCTGGCTGCTGAACCGGGCGGCAGCGGCCTTGTGGGAGGAGGACGTCCCCCGGGCCCGGCGATTTTTGGAGGAGGCGGAGCGGACCGTGGAGGCTATGGCGCCGGAGGGCCGGAAAGCCTCTGCCTGGAAAATGATTCTGGGGCGGTACCGCTGGCAGCTCCGGTTCCTGGAAAAGGAGGACCCCGCCCGATTGCTGGAGGAGGTACGCTCCTGGCTGGAACGGCCGGAGTCCCTTCTCCTTCAGGTGACGGACCACTATCATGCTGCCTGCTGCCTGCGTGCCCTGGGACGGACGGAGGAAGCCTGCCCCCATCTGGAATTTGCCGCGGAGTTCGGCGGCGGCTTGGAGGTCCGGCGGCGAGCCGCGAACCTGCTGGAAGAGCTCCGGAGGCCAGAGACGCCGTAAGGGCCGCTGTTTTTCACCGGATCGGAAAAGCACGGGCGCTTTGCGCATAAGATCATACAGGGACACCCCCACCGCCCGTCAGGGCGGCGGGGTGATGTGCATTTTAAAACTTCCAAATTTTTACAAGGACTTGCGATCATGGAACAATTTCTCAAACAACTCCATACCATTCCCGAGGTGGCGGAGCTGGTCCGGCGGGTAGAAGAGGGCGGCTGCCCGGTGGCGGTGACCGGATTGCAGCCGGTGCACCGCTCCTGCGTGGGCGCGGCGGTGGCGCTGGCGGCCAAACGGCCGGCGGTGTTTATCTGCGGCGACGAGCGGGAGGCCCAGCAGCTGCGGGGCGATTTGCAGACGCTGCTGGGGGCGGAGCCGGTGGTGCTGCTGGGCCGGGAGTGGCAGCTGCGGCCCGGCGCCATCGCCTCCCGGGACTGGGAGCGCAGCCGTCTGGCGGCGCTGTATGCCCTCTCCCGAGGAGAGGCGGCGGTCACGGTAGCCACGGCGGACGCCCTGTGCGCCCGGACGCTGCCTCCCAAGCTGCTTCATTCCCTGGCGCTGACGCTGGAGGTAGGGGCCCGGGCGGACCTGAACGAGCTGGCGGACCGCCTGGTGTCCGCCGGATACACCCGTTGCCAGCAGGTGGAGGGCGTGGGCCAGTTCGCCCTGCGGGGCGGCATTCTGGATGTGTTCTCCCCCCTGATGGACCAGCCGGTGCGGTGCGAGTTCTTTGATGATGAGATCGACTCCATGGGTTCCTTTGACCCCGGCACCCAGCGGCGGACGAAAAACGTCACCTCCGCGCAAATCCTGCCGGCGGCGGAGGTGCTGCCCCACTGTGCCCCCGGCGGCCTGACGGGGCTTGCAGAGCAGTTGGAGACGCTGGCCGTGAAGCTGGCGAAAAAGCCCAAGACGGAGACGGTTGCCCAGCAGCTGCGCCAGGACGCGGAGCGTTTCCGCACCGGGGCCGTTCCCGGCGGACTGGACCGGTATCTGGCTGCCGTGTACCCGGAGGTCTGTACCGGCGTGGACTATCTGCCCAAAGACGCGGTGGTGTTTTTGTGCGAGAGCGGCCGGGTGGACGAGCGGGTGAAGGGAACGCTGCTGCAGCTCAAGCAGGATGAGGAGTCTCTGCTGACGGCAGGGCTGCTGGCGGGCGAGTACGCCCGGCTGACTCTCTCCGGCGAGGAGCTGTATGCCGCGCTGGAGGAGTTCCCGGTGGTGATGGAGGATACCCTGCCCACCTCCCGCCACCCCCTGCGGCCCCGGGGGCTGATGGCGGTCAACGCCAAGCAGCTCTCCTCTTACGGCGGCAGTCTGGAGACGGCGGTCAGCGACCTGGAGCACTACCGGGCCACCGGCAGCGCCGTGCTGCTGCTGTGCGCCGGGGAGACCCGGGCCAATAACCTGCGCCATCTGCTGGAGGAACGGGGCATCCCGGCGGTGCTGGACCTTGCCAACTCTGCCATGCCCGCCCCCGGCGAGGTGCGCATCACCCTGGGGGCCCTCACCGCCGGCAGCGAGTGGCCCCAGCTGCACCTGGCGGTGCTGACGGAGGGCCAGCTGACCGCGACCTCCGCAGGCAAGCGGCAGCGGGTGAAGAAAACCTCCAACCGCCAGAAGATCCAGTCCTACACGGACCTGACCCCCGGCGATCTGGTGGTCCACGAGCACCACGGCGTGGGCCGGTTCGTGGGCATCCAGCGTCTGCCGGTGGACGGTGTGGAAAAGGACTACATCAAGATCGACTACGCCGGAGGCGACTGTCTGTACGTCCCTGCCACGCAGCTGGATCTGGTGAGCAAATACATCGGCGGCGGTGAGGACCAGGAGCGGACCCGGCTCAACAAGCTGGGGGGCACCGAGTGGGCCAAGCAGAAGACCAAGGCCAAAAAGGCCGCCAAGGACCTGGCCAAGGGGCTCATCGCCCTCTACGCCCAGCGGCAGAAGCAGCCGGGCTTTGCCTTCTCCCCCGACTCCACCTGGCAGCGGGAATTTGAGGAGTCCTTTGACTTCACGGAGACCGACGACCAGCTGCGGTGCATTGCGGAGATCAAGGCGGACATGGAAAAACCCCGGCCCATGGACCGCCTCCTCTGCGGCGACGTGGGCTACGGCAAAACGGAGGTGGCCCTCCGGGCGGTGATGAAGTGCATCCTGGACGGCAAGCAGGCCGCCATTCTGGTGCCCACCACTGTCCTGGCCCAGCAGCACTACGCCACCGCCGTCAGCCGCTTCCGCAATTTCCCGGTGAAGATTGAGGTCCTCTCCCGCTTCACCCCCGCCAAGGAGCAAAAGCGGATTTTGGAGGCGGCGGCCGGCGGCCGCGTGGACCTGCTCATCGGCACCCACAAGCTGCTGCAGAAGAACATGGTGTTTAAGGACCTGGGCCTTCTGGTCATCGACGAGGAGCAGCGCTTCGGCGTGACCCACAAGGAGCGGCTCAAGGAGATGAGTCGTCAGGTGGACGTGCTGACCCTTTCCGCCACCCCCATTCCCCGGACGCTGAACATGGCCCTTTCGGGCCTCCGGGACATGTCCACCCTGGAGGAGCCCCCCCGGGACCGCCAGCCGGTCCAGACCTACGTGCTGGAGCACGACTGGGCCATCCTGGAGGACGCCATGCGCCGGGAGCTTGCCCGGGGCGGACAGATCTACTACCTCCACAACCGGGTGGAGTCCATCGACCTGACCGCCTCCCGCATCCAGAAGATGCTGGGGCCGGAGGTGCGGATCGTGGTGGGCCATGGGAAGATGAGCGAGCACGAACTCTCCTCCGTCATGCAGGCCATGGTGGACGGCGAGGCGGATATTTTGGTGTGCACCACCATCATCGAAACCGGCATCGACATCTCCAACGTCAACACCCTCATCATCGAGGACGCAGACAAGATGGGCCTGGCCCAGCTCCACCAGATCCGGGGCCGCATCGGCCGCAGCTCCCGCCGGGCCTACGCCTACCTCACCTACCGCCGGGGCAAGGTGCTCCAGGAGACGGCGGCCAAGCGCCTGGCGGCCATCCGGGAGTATGTGGAGTTCGGCTCCGGCTTCAAGATCGCCATGCGGGACCTGGAGATCCGGGGCGCGGGCAATCTGCTGGGCCCGGAGCAGAGCGGCTACCTCATGAGCGTGGGCTACGACATGTACCTCAAGCTCCTGGAGGAGGCGGTGCTGGAGGAAAAGGGCGAGGAGAAGAAGGTGGAGACGGAGTGCTCCGCCGACCTCACCATCAATGCCAACATCCCCGAGCGGTATGTCCCCGCACCGGAGCAGCGGATGGACCTCTACCGGCGCATCGCCGCCATCCGGACCAACGACGATGCCTCCGACCTTTTGGACGAGATGCTGGACCGCTACGGCGAAGCCCCCAAGAGCGTCCTGGCGCTGCTGGACGTGGCACTGCTGCGGGCGGCTGCGGCCAAGGCCGGCGTGTGCGACATCACCCAGAAAGGCAGCATGCTGCGCTTTACTCTGGCGGTGTTCCGCCCGGAGGCGCTGGTGGCGGTGTGCGGATTGAGCAAGTATAAGTTCCGGCTCACCCTCTCTGCCGGAGAGACTCCCATGCTCACCCTCAAACTCAAACCCGGCGAGGACACGCTGGAGGCCGCCCTGGCCCTGGTGGAAGATCTGAAGCTGGCCTCGGAGCCAGCCGGGCAGGCATAAAACGGCGCTCTTTGGCATAGGATGGAAGGACATCCTGTGGGAGGAGCCTGAACATGAGGAGACGACAATTTGCAGCCCTGGGCCTTGCCGCGCTGCTGGCCTTTTCCCTGGCCGGCTGCGGCGGGAAGAAAGAGGATGAGGGGCGGACCTCCGGCCTCTATTACGAGGCTGCCGGCATCAGCCCCGATGCGGTCCTTCTGACGGTGGACGGCCGGGAGGTGCCGGCCTGGCGGTATCTCTACTGGCTGACCTGGGGCTGTGACCAGCTGAAGGCGGCCTATGACGCGGCGGGGCTGACCCTGGACTGGTCGGAGACCCTGGAGGGCACGGACCTTGCCGACTACGTCCGCCAGCAGGCGCTGGACAACACGGTGCTCTATGCCACGGTGGAAAACTGGGCGGAGCAGTATCAGGTGGAGATCACGGACGCGGACCAGCCCCAGATGGACAGTCTTTGGGCCAAACAGGCGGAGGAGGCCGGCGGTGAGGAGGAATATCTCGCCCAGATGGCCGACCGGGGTCTGGAGCGCAGCGAAGCGGAGGCCCTGTGCGAGGATGCGCTCCTCTACCGCAAGCTCTCCCAGCTCTCTGCCGAGAGCGGCAGCATCCTGGCTCCGGCGGAGGGCACCGTGGAGGCCTTTGCAGAAGAGCAGGGGTATCTGACGCTGGAGTGGTTGGTGGTGCCGGTGACAGACGAGGCGGACCGGGAGAGCTGCCGGGAGCAGGCGGCGTCCCTCTTCTCTCAGATCAATGCCAGCGCCGATCCTCCGGCGGCCTTTGCCGCACTGGAGGAGACCTATGGCACCGGCGACGGTGCCCGGACGTTTCTGCCGGGAGCCGGTGTGCTGCCGGAGGCGGTGGAAGAGGCCGCCAAAACGCTGGAGGAAGGTCAGTGGAGCGGCATCCTGGAGGCCGATGACGGGTTTTATCTCCTGCTGCGCCGCCCGCTGGACACGGCGGCAGTGGCGGCGGACTACTTTGACAGCCGCCTCCAGCAGGCCGCCCGGGAGGCGGAGGTCACCACTACCTCCGCCTTCAACAACCTGGAGGTCCCCGCCTTCTACGAGCGGCTGACCGCTGCCCGGGACGGTGCGGAGGACGATGCCGGGACATAGGGGATTCTGGAAACACCTGCCTTTTTCGTCAAGTTGACGGAAAAGGCAGGTGTTTTGTCAAACTTTTAACAAATTTTCGGATTTCACATAAAATTGCATTGACGCGGACTGCAAAAGCCTCTATAATCAAATTTGCAGACGGGGTGAAGGAACGTCATTTGTCAAAAATTTGGCAATCCTGTTGCTGGGTTTGACGTGCATCCGTCCTTCGCCGTTTGTTATGGATACTGCGGCAGCGGCGCGAAAAATGCACCGCCTGCCGGTCAAATTTCAAGAAAAACGGAGGAACATCATGAAAGAGCTTTATGTCGTCAATTGCTGCAGAACCGCCATTGGTTCCTTTGGTGGCTCCCTGAAGAACACTCCCGCCGCCGAGATGGGCGCCATCGTGGTGAAAGAAGCGCTGAACCGTGCCGGCGTGAAGCCCGAGCAGGTGGACGAGGTCATGTTCGGCTGCATCCTGACCGCCGCCCAGGGCCAGAACGTGGCTCGGCAGGTCTCCATCAAGGCCGGCATCCCCTACTCCGTTCCCGCCTATACCGTGGGCATGGTCTGCGGCTCCGGCATGAAGTCCGTCATCGAGGGCGCCCGCTCCATCCTGGCCGGTGATTCCGACATCGTGGTCTGCGGCGGTACCGAGAACATGAGCGTTGCTCCCTTCGCTTCCATGGATGCCCGCTGGGGCGCCCGCATGGGTGATAAGAAGCTGGTCGACACCATGATCAAGGACGGCCTGTGGGACGCTTACAACAACTATCACATGGGCACCACCGCTGAGAACATCAACGATATCTGGGGCATCACCCGCAAGGAGCAGGACGAGTTTGCCGCCGCTTCTCAGCAGAAGGCCTGCGCCGCCCGGGATTCCGGTCGGTTCGATGACGAGATCGTTCCCGTCCCCGTGAAGGTCAAGAAGGAGATCGTGGAGTTCAAGCGCGACGAGTATCCCAAGGAGAACGTCACTCCCGAGAGCATCGCCAAGCTGCGCGGCGCCTTCCCTGTTGGCCCCGAGTCCCCCAATCCTCAGGTTGTTCACACCTTTGAGCCCAAGGGCATCCAGGATGCCGACGACAAGGGCACGCAGCGCGTGACCGCCGCCAACGCCTCCGGCATCAACGACGGTGCTGCCGCCATCATCCTGGCCTCCGGTGAGGCTGTGGAGAAGTACGGCCTCAAGCCCATGGCCAAGCTGATCGGCTGGGGCCAGGGCGGCGTCGATCCCAAGATCATGGGCGTCGGCCCCGTGGTCGCCTCCCGCAACGCTATGGCCAAGGCCGGCGTGACCATCGACGACATCGACCTGGTGGAAGCCAACGAGGCCTTCGCCGCTCAGTCCATCGCCGTGGCCCGTGAGCTGGGCTTCGACATGAGCAAGGTCAACGTCAACGGCGGCGCCATCGCTCTGGGTCACCCCGTCGGTGCTTCCGGCGCCCGGATCATCGTCACGTTGCTGCACGAGATGCAGAAGCGGCCCGAGGCCAAGAAGGGCCTGGCCACCCTGTGCATCGGCGGCGGCATGGGCACTGCCGTTGTGGTGGAGAAGTGCTGAGCACTTCCCCGAAAACGGTACATCACTGACTGAAAAAGAGGGAATGTGGAAGCAATTCCCTGCCCCCTTCCGTGTCCGGACAGAAAACCACGCCCGCCGTGCAGATCGCACGGCGGGCGCGGTTCAGCGTTTGGGATAGGACAGGCCAGAGGGAAGGTCTAGCAGATAATCCGCGGAAACATGGTAATACCGGCAGAACTGGCGCAGATCCTCCAGGGACGGTTCCAGGGTGCCGCACTCCAGGTAGGAGATCTTCCGTTGGGTCAGGCCCAGTTCCTTGGCCAGCTGGGCCTGTGTCAGGCGGGGGACGGATTCCTCCCGCAAAAGCCGGATGTGTTCGGCAAACGTCATTTTCATCACCAAACTCAATTTAGCATAGACGAAAACTGTCCATTGCGTTTTAGATAAAAATCATCTACAATAAGCTTGGAGGTGAGCTTATGAACGAGACCTGTGAGAGCTGCAAATTTTTCCGCCGCCACTATGTCAAATTCGGCCGGGGGTACAGCCCCCTGGACCAGGGGCACTGCGTCCATCCCCGGCTCAAGGACCGCACGGTGGATACGCCCGCCTGCGCTCGCTACCGCTGCGGGGAGAAGTCCCGGCAGGAGCCCTGACCGCCGCAAAAAGGCGGGGGAACAGGATGTGCCTGCTCCCCCGTCCATGGGACACGATTTACAGATTGTTGTCCAGGATGCCGGTGAACACTTCGCCGGGCATCACGCCCACCTTCCGGTCGAACTCCACGCCGTTTTTCAAAAACACCACCGTAGGAATGCTCATGACGCCGAACTGGCGGGCCAGCTCCGGCTCCTCGTCCACGTTGACCTTGCCCACCAGGACCTTGCCGTCATACTCCTGGGCAATGGCCTCCACCGTGGGAGAGAGCATCTTGCAGGGGCCGCACCAGGAGGCCCAGAAGTCTACCATTGCCAGAGGGGCTGCCTTCGTCAGGGGGGCGAATTCCGCCGTCGTCAAATGCTTGATTGCCATATGCACATACTCCTTTTTCTTTTAATATTAATATAGTTTACATTTAAAATCGTATTCACCAATATGTATAGGAATCAGGTCCTATTCTCACGGCCCTGCGCCACGGCCCAGGCTGCCGCGCTCTGCCCGGCGATGAGGCCCTCGCCCACTGCCTTGGCCACCTGCAGCGGACCGCCTGTGCAGTCCCCTGCGGCGAAGAGCCCCGGCAGATTGGTGGCCATCCGGCGGTCCGCCGATACATAGCCGTTCTCTACGGCAAGGCCCGGGAACAGGTCCGTAGGCGCCACCGTGGGCCGCAGCAAGAACACGCCGTCCACCGCCGCCCGCTCACCGTCACAGACCACTGCCTTTACCTGGGTGTCCCCCTCGATGCGGCAGTCTTTGGGACGGTGGAAGTAGGTCACGCTGCATCCGATCTCCCGCAGGAAGTCCGCTTCCCGCCGGGCGCTGTCGCTGTATCCCAGCACCGCCACCGGGCGGCCCCGGTAGAGCATCCCGTCGCAGGTGGCGCAGTAGCTCACGCCCTTGCCCAGCAGCTCCGCCTCACCGGGAAACTTCTTCCCCCGGGCCACGCCTGCCGCCAGCACCAGAGCAGAGGCGGCGTACATCTCCGTCCCCACGCTGACATACCACAGCTTGCCGCTGCGGACGGAGGTCAGAACCTTGCCGGTGAGAAATTCCACACCGGCGCTCTCCGCGTGGCGGTGCATCTCCGTCAGAAGCTCCGGGCCGCTGCGGCCCGGCAGACCCAGGTAGTTATCCACCCGTTCCGCCCGCCAGAGGGGATTTTCCTCCGGGGGATTGGAGACCACCAGCACGCTCCGGCCCCGGATGCGGACATTCACCGCCGCCGACAGCCCCGCCGGGCCGCCGCCGATCACCAGTACGTCATATGGCATAGCTGGATACCTCCTCTCCCATCAGCACCGCCACCAGACGGGCCGCCTCCGGCGAGCTCGCCCGGTAGTAGACCTCGTTTCCGGAGCGCTCCGCGCTCACCAGGCCCATCATCCGCAGCTTCTGCAAATGCTGGGAGATGCAGGACTGGGAGACACCGGTGAGCTGCTCCATACAGCCCACGTTGTGGCACCCCGTGTGCAGCAGCCCATGCAGCAGCCGCAGCCGGAGAGGATGCGCCAGCGCCTTGAGCAGTGCCGCCCGCTCCGCATAGTCAATTTGCTGTTCCATGAACGCTCCCACCTTTCCATACGGGGTCTTTGTTCAGGGCCCCGTCTTTTTCTTGTTTATTAGCATATCATGATATTGTAGTGCTGAAAGTCGTTTTTGCAACAGTTTATAAAAATGCCGTCCGGAAAGGCGGGTTGCTTTTAAAGCGGGAGTTTGATACACTGAAAGCGGACAAAAAGAGAGCCGGCGGGCGGACCCACCGGCTCCTATATGCAAAAAGCGGCGGCGCCTCATCCCGGGAGGGGCGGATGCTGCGCGGAAGTGCGCGCGGGGGGCGTCCGGGCCGCTTGGGGTATCCTATGCGCCGCTGTGCGCTGCTGCCACACAGGCCGTCCCCGCCGCAGGTCGCAGGAGACGTTAAAGGCGAAGAAAAGGAGCGTTTTTCATGATTAAAATTGCACCGTCCATCCTCTCTGCCGATTTTGCAAATCTGGAGCGGGACATCGGACGCATCGCCAGTGCTGATTACGTCCATGTGGATGTGATGGACGGATTGTTCGTGCCCAACATCACCATCGGCATCCCGGTGGTGGCGTCCATCCGCAAGGTGACCCAAATGCCGCTGGACGTCCATCTGATGATCGTGGAGCCGGTGCGATATGTAGAGCAGTTCTGCGACGCCGGGGCGGATCTGGTGACCGTCCATGTGGAATCGGACACACCGGAGAAGATCCAGGAGGCTCTGGACAAGATCCATGCCAAGGGCAAGCGGGGCGGCATCGTCCTCAAACCCGGAACCCCTGCGGAGGCGGCGCTGCCCTACCTGGAGCAGGTGGAGCTGATTCTGGTGATGACGGTGGAGCCGGGCTTCGGCGGCCAGAAATTCATGGCCGATCAGATGGAAAAGGTCTCCACGCTGCGCAAGTGGATCGATGAGAAAAACCCGGCGTGCGAGCTGGAGGTGGATGGCGGCGTCAGCCCCGAGACCTGCGGGACCTGCATCGCCGCCGGCGCCAACGTGCTGGTGGCGGGCAGTGCCGTCTACAAGGCGGAGGACATCCCCGCCCGGATCGCCCAGCTGCGGGGCTGAGAGAACAGGGAGGAGATCGCGTGATGAAGCATATCGATGAACTGCCCCGGCTGAACCTGGGAGTGTTCCCCACCCCCTTCTACAAGCTGGAGGGCATCAGTGCCCGCTACGGCCGGAACATCTGGATCAAGCGGGACGATCTTTGCGGCGTGGCTCTGGGAGGAAACAAGGTCCGCAAGCTGGAATTTCTGCTGGCGGACGCCAAACGCCGGGGCTGCGACACGGTGTTCACCACCGGCGGCGCCCAGTCCAACCACGCTATGCTCACCGCCGCCTGTGCCGCGAGGCTTGGGATGCGGTGTGAGCTGCTGCTGAAAAAGCGGGGCGTCACGGACCACCGGGGCAATCTGGTGCTGGATGATCTCTATGGCGCCCAGGTCCGTTTTTTTGACACCGACGATTACCAGGACATCTACGAGGCCATGAACCGACGCAGCGCGGAGCTGGCGGAAGAGGGCCATCGGGCCTATCCCATTCCGGTGGGGGGGTCCACCAACCTGGGGACGCTGGGCTACGTGGTCTGCGTCCGGGAGATCGCCGAACAGGCAAAGGCGGCCGGCATGTGCCCGGCCCATCTGATCAGCGCCACCGGCTCCGGCGGGACCACCGCCGGACTGCTGCTGGGGGCGTCGCTGGAGCTGCCGGAGACGAAGGTTACAGGCATCGGCGTGGATGACGAACCCTTTGAGGAGATCGTGCCCCAGTTGGCCGCCGGCGCGGCGGAGCTGCTGGAGGACACCCTTTCTCGCCGGGAGGGGGACTTTGCCATGTTCTATCACGTGGGGCCCGGATACGCGGTGCCCAACCCGGAGGACACCCCCTACCTGGAGGAGCTGGCCCGGACCGAGGGCATTTTGCTGGACCCGGTATACACCGGCAAGGCCTGGACAGGGATGCTGAAGCTGCTGGAACAGGGGGCTTTCGGCGAGACAGGGGATCTGGTGTTTATTCACACTGGCGGCGCCGCGGCGCTGTTTGCCATGGACCTGCCCCGGGCGTGAGACGCCCGGTCCCATTGAACGATAAAGGAGCGTTACCATCGATATGGAGTATTTTCCCGCACCGCTGCAAAATCTGGTAGAGCAGTTCGCCCGGCTGCCGGGCATCGGCGGCAAGTCCGCCCAGCGGCTGGCCTTTTACGTGCTGGGCCTGCCGGAGGAGGAGGCCAAGGCCTTTGCCGATGCCATCCTGGATGCCAAGCATAACGTCACCTGCTGCCCGGTGTGCCAGAACTTCACCGCCGGAGGACTCTGCCCCATCTGCGCCTCCCCCAAGCGGGACCCGTCTACCATCTGCGTGGTGGCGGACCCCCGGGATGTGGCGGCTATCGAGCGCAGCCGGGAGTATAACGGCCAGTACCATGTGCTCCACGGCGTGATCTCCCCCATGAACCACGTGGGGCCGGACGATCTGGCCATCAAGTCCCTGGTGGAGCGGGTGGCCAAGGGCGGCGTCCGGGAGGTCATCATGGCCACCAACCCCGATACCGAGGGAGAGGCCACCGCCATGTATATTGCCCGCTTGCTCAAGCCCTTTGACGTGCGGGTGACCCGCCTGGCCTACGGTATTCCGGTGGGCGGCCACCTGGAATTTGCCGACGACGCCACGCTGATGCGGGCGCTGGAGGGCCGGCGGGACATCTGAAGTCGGCTGAAAAGCGGCGGTTTCACCAGATCTGGTAATCAGATACAAAGCGCCCCGGGCAGCTGCCCGGGGCGCTGTTTTTTGTGGGACACGTCCGATTCAATCCTCCTGAAAGACCTTTGCCAGCAGTGCCACCGCCTCTGGGAGACGGTCTTGGGCAAGACCGGCGTAGTTGATGACCAGGGTGTGGGCATAAGCCGGCGCAGGCGCGGCGGCATACTCCGAGAGAAAGCCCAGCCGCACCCCCAGCGACTCCGCCCGCCGGCGGAGCTCCGCATCGGTGCGGGCGGTGTCCAGGCGCAGCAGGAAATGGAGCCCGGCCCCCTCCTCGGCAATGGAGATCCGGCCGGCAAAGGGGCTGGCCCGGAAGGCATCCAGCACCTGGGCCCGGCGGAGGCGGTACTCCTTGCGCATCCGGGAGAGGTGCTGTTCGTAATGGCCCCGGGCGAGGAACCGGGCCAGGACATGCTGCTCCAGAGCGGGGACCGTGCAGGCGTAAAAATCCAGTTCCCGCCGGTAGCGCTCCAGCAGCGCCGGAGGCAGCACCATGAAGCCCACCCGCATGGAGGGGGAGATGGTCTGGGAGAAGGTGTTCATGTAGATCACCCGCCCCCCGGCGTCGATGCTCTGCAGCGTGGGGATCGGCAGGCCGGAGAAGCGGAACTCACTGTCGTAGTCATCCTCGATGATGAAGGCACCCCGGTCCTGGGCCCATTGCAGCAGGGCCTGCCGCCGTCCAATGGGCGTCACCAGCCCGGTGGGATAGTGGTGGGACGGTGAGAGATGGGCTGCCGTGGCGCCGGAGGCGGTCAGAGCCGCCAGGTCCATGCCTTGGCTGTCCAGCGGGACCGGGCAGCAGCGGACGCCGCACTTGCCGTAGACCTGGCGGATCTTGGGATAGCCCGGGTCCTCCACCGCAAGTACCGTCTCCCGACCCAGCAGCTGGGCCAGCAGCAGATACAGGTACTCCGCCCCGGCGCCGATCACGATCTGCTCCGGGGAAACCGCCATGCCCTTATAATCCCGCAAATCATCGGCAATGGCCTGCCGCAGGGCGGGCAGACCCCGGTGGGGGACCGGCCGCAGCAGAGCGTTTCCGTCTTCCGTCAGCACCTGCCGGGTCAGGCGGGCCCAGGTGGCCACAGGAAAGCGGGCGGTGTCCACCTGGTTGCTTTTGAGGTCCAGACGCCATACCCGTGCTTTTTCCGGCGGCGGCGGAGACGGCGGCAGGGCCTGGGGAGTCCGGGAGACCTGAGAGACGAAAAACCCCCGCTTGGGGCGGGTGAAGACATAGCCTTCTGCCTCCAGCTGGGCATAGGCGTTTTCCACCGTGATGACGGAGACGCGGAGATGCTCCGCCAGCGCCCGCTTGGAAGGCAGCCGTTCCCCGGCGGCCAGGGTGCCGTTGAGAATATCCGCCCGAATGCAGCGGTAAAGATATTCGTACAGGGGCAGATTGCCCCGCTCCTCCAGGGAATATGTCAGCATACGCAGGCCTCCAAACTGACCTTATAAAAAAATGATAAATTGAATATTTTCACAATATCACATTTGCCGTACAATGACAACCAGAAATTCCGAAAGGAGCTGGGGGTATGGAAAAGACGATGAGGCAGGAGACCCGGGCCGGGGACCGGGTCAAGACGCTGGTGCTGACGGCGGTGGTGGCCGCCATGGCCTGTGCCGCCACGCTGGCAGTGCAGATCCCCTCCCCCACCGGAGGGTATTTGAACCTGGGGGACGCGGTGGTCCTGCTGGGAGCGTATCTGCTGGGACCCGGGTACGGCGCGGCGGCAGGCGCCATCGGCCCGGCGCTGGCGGATTTGATGACCTATCCGGCCTATGTCCCCGCCACGCTGCTCATCAAGGCTGTGATGGGACTCGCGGCAGGTGCACTGTACAGACGGCTGCGCCGGCATGGCTGGGGCATGCTGGTGTGCGGCGTTGTGGGTGAGATCCCCATGGTGGCGGGCTATTGGCTCTACGACGCCTTTCTGGTGGGCAGTCTGGCGGGCAGCGCCGCCGGGGTCCCGGCCAATCTGGTCCAGGCTGCATTCGGTGTGGCAGTCTCCACGCTGCTGGTGTCGGCGCTGCGCCGCAGCAGCTATGTGCGGCGGGAGTTTCCCCGGCTGTGAGACATCAAAAAGCGGACGGAGGGTTTGATCCTCCGTCCGCTTTTTGGTTATTCAAAGAAGGTGGGACCGCCCAGGTTGTCCGGACCGGTGCGGGACGGTCGGTCCGCCCGGACACCAGAGGTGTCCTTGGCGGTGTCGAAATACCCCAGTTCCACGCACTGGTAATTGGGCAGGTAGAAGATGCTCACCACCAGGCTCCACAGACTGCTCAGCAGCGTCCAGCCCCACAGCGGCAGGATGGCCGGGGCCACCTCCGCAGGCAGGAACCCGGTTTGGTAGATGCTGATGGATTCCAGGACCTTCCAGTAGATGGTCCAGGTCTCAATGAGATACGGCAGCGAGGCCAGCAGATTCCAGCCCAGATAGCTCAGGTCCAGCATGAATACCTGTCCCTTATACCCCAGGGTCTGCTGCTTGCTCATGTTCAGGGCGTCCAGGATGCCGATGTCCGGGTTCTCATATAAATTATAAAGGGCGAACCGGTAGCGGTAGGCCGCAATGATGCCGGGGATAATGAACAGCAGCGACCACAAGAAGGTGAATACGGCGATGAGGATGTTGAGACCGATGACTTTTCCTACAAAGGAGAACCCGTCAAAAAGCGTCAGGTATTCCGCACGCTGTCCCTGCCGCACCGCCATGCAGTACATCACAAAGCCGGCGGAGAGCACCGCGCTCATCAGGCTGACGAGAATGGAAACGAAGGTGTCCAGAATCCCGCTGGGCACGACGGAGCTAGTCAGCGCATCCACCAGGGACAGTACCAGCGAAATCCCCAGATACAGCGCGGTCATGCCCCGGGGACTGACCTGAGCGGTGCGCAGAAGTTCCCTGGTTTCCTCTTTTAAACGTCTTCGGTCGACGGTTGCAGCCATCATGTCTTGGGCCTCCTCTTTATTGTTTGGCAAAAAATCGAAAACAGCGGCAAAAAAATGCCCTGTTTGAGGGCAGTGTATCATGCTTTTTGACAAATGGCAAGTGCGCGAAATCCCGGCAAACTCCGTGGGAAGTCTGGAAAAGATATGGAAAAGCGGAACAAACCAAATAAAAAAAGGGATTATTTCCGTAAAAAAAGTTGTTCATTGTCTGGACATTTTTGAGATTAGGGTGTAGAATGAAGCGCAGTATGTGATAGTATCAACAGGGCATGCCCATCCCGACCCGTGCCGGCGGGCCGGGGTCTCCTTTCGTCCTGGCGGCTATCAGGAGTAAAAATGAGGTGAAAGACAATGGCACAAGCTTTCTTTGGCGGCGTTCATCCCAACGACATGAAAGCCGCTACCAATGAAAAGGCCATCGAGCAGCTGGCACCCCCAGCACAGGTGGTCATTCCCATGTCCATGCACTTTGGCGCACCGTGCACACCCCTTGTCAAGGTGGGCGACCACGTCAAGGTCGGTCAGAAGATCGGTGAGTTCCACGGTCTGGGCGCACCGATCCATGCCAGTGTTTCCGGCACGGTCAAGGCGGTGGAGCCCCGTCCCTATTCCATGGGCGGCAATATGATGTCCGTTGTGATCGAGAACGATTTCAAGGATGAGATCTCTGAGGAGGTCCAGGCTCCCGCAAATCCCGACGCCCTGTCTGTGGATGAGATGGTGGAGATTGTCAAGAACGCCGGCATCGTTGGTATGGGCGGCGCAACCTTCCCCACCCATGTGAAGATCACCAGCGGCATCGGCAAGGTGGACACCGTTATCATCAACGGCGCTGAGTGCGAGCCTTACATCACCGGCGACCACCGCACTATGCTGGAGCGTCCCGAGGAGATTATTGGCGGCTGCGTGTATCTGGCTAAGATGTTCGGCGTGGACAAAGTGGTCATCGGCGTGGAGGATAACAAGCAGAACGGCATTGACGCCATGAACAAGGTCATCGCCGAGAAGAAGGCCCCCGTTGTGGTGGAGCCTCTGCACTGCCGTTACCCCCAGGGCGGTGAGAAGCAGCTGTGCCAGGCCATTACCGGCAAGCAGGTGCCTCCCGGAGGCCTGCCCGCCAACATCGGCTGCGCTGTGTTCAATATCAACACCACCTGCGCCATCTACCGGGCCATCACCACCGGCATGCCCGTGGTGAAGAAGATTGTGACGGTCTCCGGTTCCGGCGTGGTGGAGCCCAAGAACATCGAGTGCCCCATCGGCACCCCCGTCTCCCTCCTGTTCGACGCCTGCGGCGGACTGAAGGACGGTACATACAAGCTGGTGTGCGGCGGCCCCATGATGGGCATGGCCCAGTATACCGCGGACATCCCCGTTGCCAAGGGCACCGGCGCCATGCTGGCCTTCTGCGAGAACGAGGAGCAGACCGTGGAGAATCCCCAGTGCATCCGCTGCGGCAAGTGCGTTGCTGCCTGCCCCATGCACCTGGAGCCTCTTTTCATGTACCAGTATGCCTCCAAGGGCATGGTGGATGAGCTCAACGACGCCCACATCATGGACTGCATGGAGTGCGGTGCCTGCTCCTACATCTGCCCGGCCCGGATGCATCTGACCCATATGTTCAAGACCGGCAAGCAGCTGCTCAAGGATAAGATGGCTGCCGACAAGGCGGCCGCCGAGGCAAAGAAAGCGGCTGCTGAAGAGAAGAAGGAGGCTGTCAACAAATGACGGATTACAAGAATTTGAAGCTCATTGCCACTTCTTCCCCCCACATCCGCGCGGCGGAGACCACCCGCTCCATCATGCTGGACGTCATCATCGCCATGGTGCCCGCCCTGGTCTGGGCTGTCATCACCTTCGGCGTGGAGGCCCTGCTGCTGACCGCGGTTTCCGTGGTGGGCTGCGTGTTCTGGGAGTGGCTGTATCGCAAGCTCATGAAGAAGCCCCAGTCTGTGGGCGACCTGTCCGCTGTGGTCACCGGCATGCTGCTGGCCTTTGTGTGCCCCCCCTCCACCCCGCTGTGGATGATCCTCATCGGTGACTTCTTCTCCATCGTGGTGGTCAAGCAGCTCTTCGGCGGCATCGGCAAGAACTTTGTCAACCCCGCTCTGGCCGGCCGTGCGTTCCTGCTGGGCAGCTATGCCAGCGTGATGACCACCTGGGTGGATCCCGCTGCCAACAAGGCGCCCCTCTTCGGCGGCACCGTGGATGTGGTGACCACCGCCACCCCGCTGGCCATGATGAAGACCGGCGATCTGGAGGCCCTGAGCCAGTACAGCATCATGGATATGTTCCTGGGCAAGATCCCCGGCTCCATGGGCGAGGTTTCCGCCCTGCTGCTGATCGTGGGCGGCCTGTACCTGATCATCCGTAAGGTCATCAACTGGCAGACTCCCGTGGCTTACATCGCCACCGTCGCCGTGCTGACCTTCCTGTTCCCCCGTTACGGTGCTTCCGGCCTGGATTGGATGCTCTACAGCATCTTCGGCGGCGGTCTGATGCTGGGCGCTTTCTTCATGGCGACCGACTACGCCACCTCTCCTGTGACCAAGAAGGGCCAGCTGATCTTCGGCATCGGCTGCGGCCTGTTCACCGTGTTTATCCGCTATTTCGGCTCTTACAGCGAGGGTGTTTGCTACTCCATCATGATCATGAACCTGTGCGTGGCTCTGATCGATAAGTTCACCAAGCCCGCCCGCTTTGGCGTCGTGAAATCCGAAAAGAAGGAGGCGGCTGCGAAATGAGCAACGAAGTCAAGACCAAGGAAAAGGTCGATATGGACCCCAAGTATATCATCAAGCTGACCGTGACACTGTTTCTGACCTGCCTGGTGGTGGCTGCCGCACTGGGCGGCGTCAACGCCATCACCGCGGATAAGATCGCGGCCATCAACTGGGAGAACACCCAGAAGGCCATGAAGGCCGTGGTGGCTGACCCCGAGAACACCGAGTTCTCCGATGCGCTGGAACTGACCGACGAGATGACCTCCGCTGCCGCTTCCGCCGGCGGCACCCTGGACTCCGTCTATGAGGTGCTGGTCAACGGTGAGAACGACGGCTACGCCATCAAGGTCGTGGCCTCCGGTTCCCAGGGCAACATTGAGATGATGGTTGGCGTGGACAGCGAAGGCACTGTCACCGGCGTCTCCATCGTGGATAACTCCGAGACCGCGGGCATCGGCTCCAAGGTTATGGAGAATGAGGCCCTGGCCAGCGGCGTGGGCGTTCTGGATCAGTTTGTCGGCAAGAGCGCCGCGGACGGCACCCTGACCGTGGGTACCAACGTGGACGCCATCTCCGGTGCCACCGTGTCCACCAAGGGCGTCACCACCGGTGTGAATGCCGCGCTGGCTGCCGCCGGCGCCATCGGCTGAGAGAGGAGGAGCAACTGACATGAATTTGGGAAAACAGTTTAAAGAAGGCCTGATCACCAACAACCCCGTTCTGGTGCAGGTTCTGGGCATGTGCTCCACCATGGCCATCACCACCTCATTCTTCAACGGCCTGGGCATGGGCCTGGCTGTTACGGTGATCCTGACGCTCTCCAACGTCATTATCTCCGCCATCCGCAAGATCGTCCCCGATAAGATCCGTATCGCCATGTTCATCGTGGTCATTGCCGGTTTCGTGACCTGCGTGGACCTGCTGATCCAGGCATACGTTCCCTCCCTGGCGTCCTCCCTGGGCGTGTTCATCCCCCTGATCGTGGTGAACTGCATCATCCTGGGCCGTGCGGAGTCCTTCTCCTATAAGAACGGCGTTGCCGCTTCTTTCTTTGACGGCATCTTCCAGGGCATCGGCTACACCGTGGTGCTGCTGATCATGTGCATCATCCGTGAGCTGCTGGGCGCCGGCACCTTCGGCGGCGGCATCCTGGGTCCCGACCTGAAGGGCATCCAGATCATCCCCTCCCAGTTCCCCGCTGGTATGCTGACCCTGCCTGTGGGCGGCTTCCTGGTGCTGGGCAGCCTGATCGCCTTCATGCAGTGGGCCCTGGCCAAGTCTAAGAATAAGGAGGAGAGCAAGTAATGGATCAGATCACAAACCTCCTGGCAATCATGCTGGGCGCCATCCTGGCAAACAACTTCATTTTCTCTCAGTTCCTGGGCATCTGCCCCTTCCTGGGCGTTTCCAAGAAGGTCGACACTGCCGTGGGCATGGGCATCGCCGTGACCTTCGTCATGGGCCTGGCCTCCGCCGTGTGCTATGTGGTCAACCAGTTCGTGCTGATCAAGTTCGGCCTGGAGTACATGCAGACCGTGACCTTTATCCTGGTCATCGCTTCTCTGGTGCAGTTCATTGAGATGTTCCTGCAGAAGTCCATGCCCTCCCTGTACACCGCTCTGGGCATCTATCTGCCCCTCATCACCACCAACTGCGCTGTGCTGGGTGTCGTGCTGCTGAACGTGCAGAACAGCTACGGCTTCATCGAGTCCGTGGTCTACGGCATCACCGGCGGCCTGGGTTTCCTGCTGGCCATCGTGCTCTTCGCCAGCATCCGGGAGCGTCTGGTGTTTGCCGACTATCCCAAGGCCTTTGAGGGCTTCCCCATCGCATTGGTCACCGCAGGTCTGATGGCCCTGGCATTCATGGGCTTCTCCGGCCTGAAGGTCTGGTAAGGAGGCAAGGAATATGGCTAATGTAATTGCCGCCATCGCGGTATTGAGTATCCTGGGTGCCGTGTTCGGCCTGGTCCTGGCCGTGGCCTCCAAGGTCTTTGAAGTCAAGAAGGACCCCCGTGAGGAGGAGATCCTCAGCCACCTGGCCGGCGCCAACTGCGGCGGCTGCGGCTTCCCCGGCTGCTCTGGCTGTGCCGCGGCCATCCTGGCCGGTACCGCTCCCGTGACCGCCTGCGCTCCTGCGGGCCCCGAGAACGCTGCCGCCATCGCCAAGATCATGGGCCAGGAGGCCCCCTCCGGCGAGCGGAAGGTCGCGTTCGTCCGCTGCAATGGCGGTACCAACGCTGTCAAGCGCTTTGAGTATCGCGGCGTGCATGACTGCATCTCCGCCACCAAGGTTGCTGCCGGTCCTCTGGAGTGTGCCTTCGGCTGCCTGGGCTTCGGCTCCTGCGTGAAGGCCTGCCAGTTCGGCGCCATGTCCATCGGCCCCAACGGCGCCGCCGTGGTGGACCCCGACAAGTGCACCGACTGTATGGCCTGCGCCCATGCCTGCCCCCGTCACCTGATCACCGAGGTCCCCGTGTCCAAGAAGGTTCACGTGGCCTGCGCTAACCAGGACAAGGGCAAGGCTGCCATGAGCGTGTGCTCCAACTCCTGCATCGGCTGCGGCCTGTGCCAGAAGGAGTGCAAGAAGGACGCCATCCACGTGGTCAACGGCGTGGCTGTCATCGACTACGACAAGTGCGTGGGCTGCAAGCTCTGCACCAAGGTCTGCCCGAGAGACGCTATCCTCCCCGTGGCTACCGCCGAGGAGAAGGAGAAGTACAAGGCCATCAAGAAGGCTCAGGCTGAGAAGGCTGCTGCCGCCAAGGCCGCTGCCGCCAAAGCTGCCGACGAGACTGCCGGTACCGCTCAGTAAGCGTTCTCGCTTTCTGCGTTGAAAGAAAGTGCCCCGAATCTTTGGATTCGGGGCACTTTCCTATTGCCTTTTTGAGACAAAGAGCATATTATGAATAGCATTCAGGCAGAGTAGGAACATACGTGAAAAAGAGTGCCGGAAAAACGGGGAGTTGTTTTCCGGACGAAGGGGCGGGCCGTATCGGCCGATGTCCGCAGTGTGTGTTCCGCATCCCGCTGCCGCATATGGGAAGCAGGAAAATCCTCCTCTCTGTGCGGCGTTCCGAGTTCGGACTGCCGGATTACAGAAGGAGGTTTTTTACGATGGATAATTACAACAACACCGCCCGCAGGATCTGCTTGACAGGAACGCTGGCCGCCCTGTACCTGGCATTGAATATGGTGGGTTTCCGGGCATGGAGCTTCCACATCACCTTTGCCTCGCTGCCGGTCATTGTGGGTGGGCTGCTGTTCGGGCCGGTGGAGGGAATGCTGATTGCCGCCATTGGAGAGTTTTTCAATCAGACGCTCTCCTACGGCGTGACGCCCACTACTGTGCTGTGGCTGATCCCTCCGGCGGTGCGGGGGCTGGCGGTGGGTTACGCCGCACTGACTCTGAGGAAGGGCCCCCGCAGTCTGGATGAGCGGCCGGTCCTGTGCTACGTGATCTGCATGGCCGCAGCCCTGCTCACCACAGTGGTGAATACGCTGGTGATGTATCTGGACAGCGTCATCATGGGATATTACAGCTTTGCTTACGTGTTCGGCTCTGCCGTCGTTCGGATTACCTCTGGCATCCTGACTGCCGTGGTGGTTACCACGGTGGCTGTGCCCCTGGTTCGTTTGCTGCGGCGGCAGGTGGTATCGCGCCGAGCTTGAGAGGAGGCGGACGCCGGTGAACGGCAAAGACGCGGTGGCCTATATCGACAGCTTTCAGTGGCAGGCCCACACACCGGGATTGGAGCGGATCCGCACACTGCTGCGGCAGCTGGGAGATCCCCAGCGGCAGCTGCGCTTCGTCCATGTGGCGGGGACCAACGGCAAGGGCAGCGTCTGCGCCTGCCTGGCCTCGGTCCTCCGGTCAGCGGGGTATCGGGTGGGACTTTGCACCTCCCCCTTCCTGGAGGATTTCCGGGAGCGTATCCAGGTGGACGGGGCACTGATTCCCCCGGAGGTTCTGGGGGCGCTGACGGAACAGGTGCGCCCTGTGGCGGAGGCCATGCCGGACCACCCCACGGAGTTTGAGCTGATCACCGCTGTGGCCATGCTGTATTTCCGGCAGTGCCACTGCGATATCGTGGTGCTGGAGGTGGGCCTGGGCGGCGGTCTGGACGCCTCCAATGTCATTGACGTACCGGAGGCGGCAGTCATTACCGCCATGGGGATGGACCACGCTGCCATTCTGGGGCCTACCCTGGCAGACATTGCCTCCGCCAAGGCCGGCATCATCAAGCCCGGCGGTGCCGTGGTCAGCTGCGGGGGCTGCCCGGAGGCGGATGCCGTCATCCGGCAGCGCTGCCGGGAACAGGGGGCCGCGCTGACGGAGGTGGACTTCACCCGCCTGCAGGTCCGCCGGACGGACCTTGCCGGTACGGAGCTGGATTTTGCGCCCTATCAAGGGCTGCGTCTGCCGCTGGTGGGGCTTTACCAGTCCCGCAATGCCGCCGTGGCCATTACGGTGGTGGAGGTGCTGCGGCAAAAGGGATGGAACATCTCCGACGAAGCTCTGCGGCAGGGGCTCTCTGCCGTCCGCTGGCCGGGACGGCTGGAGGTGCTGCGCCGGGCAGACCCGGTGATCCTCCGGGACGGTGCCCACAATGCCCACGGCATGGCCGCCACAGTGGAGAGCCTGACGGCACTGTTTCCCGGGAAAAAATTAGTGATCCTCATGGGCGTCATGGCCGACAAGGATGTGGAAGACATGCTGAAGCTGCTCGCCCCCATCGCAGAGGCGGTGGTCGCCGTCCGGCCGGACAGCCCCCGGGCTATGGGCGCAGCGGAGCTGGCGGCTCTGGTGCGGCAACGGGGCGTTCCCGCCTGCCCCTGCGAGAGCGTGGAAGAGGGGGTGCAGATTGCCGCCATGGCAGCGGGACAGGACGGCGTGGTATGCGCCCTGGGATCTCTCTATCTGGCGGCGGATGTGCGCCGGGCGGCAGAGGCGCTGTGAGCGAATGTGCCGGGAGCGGTCCAGTGTACGGTTTTTGCGGACACGTTCATTTCCCTGGCGGGGCGCGTCCATGAAACAGAGAAAAAGCGGACCATCCTGGGGGATGGCCCGCTTTTTTTGCGCCTTCGGCGGGAGCAGGGAGCGCAGATGCGCCCCAATTTCGGGTGTTTAAAAAACGTCTGTCGTTTGTTTACAATTTATTTATATCCACCCGTTGACAATGGTTTGCGCCGGTGGTAAACTCACTTTAGCACTCAGGAGAACGGAGTGCTAAAGTGAGCTGCAAGTTTTGGCGAGAGGTGCTTTTTGTGGAACTGACGGACCGGAAAAAGCAAATACTGAAGGTTGTGATTGAGGACTACATCCACACCGCTGAACCGGTGGGGTCCAAGACCATCGCCGCCGAGATGGGCGGCAAGATCAGCTCCGCCACCATTCGCAATGAACTGGCGGATCTGGTGGAGCTGGGCTATTTGGAGCAGCCCCACACCTCCGCCGGACGGGTTCCCTCCCCCAAGGGTTACCGGCTCTATGTCAACGAGCTGATGGAACAGCAGCGGCTGAGCCTGGCGGAGACCGAGCGCATCAACCAATCCCTCCAGATGAAGATGGAGGAGCTGGACCGGGTGATCTCCCAGGCAGGCAAGGCGGTTTCCGCCTTTGTCAACTACCCTGCCTACATCACCGCCGCCGGCCGGAAAAAGACCGTTGCCCGCCGCTTCGAGCTGCTGCCCGTGGATGAGCACAGCTGCATCGTGGTGATGATGCTGGGAGACGACCGGGTAAAAAGCCAGCTGCTTCGGCTGCAGCTGAAAGTGGAGCCGGAACAGATGCCGGGCCTTGTGAATCTGCTCAACACCAATTTCACGGGCATCTCCGTGGATGAGATGAACCTGCGTTTGATGGATCTTTCCGAGCAGGTCACACCGCAGCTTTTTTTGCTGCTCAGTCAGACCGTGGCTTACGCCGTAGATGTGCTGGAGGAGGCCGGACAGCGGGAGATCGTCACCGCCGGGGCCAAAGAACTTTTGAAGCTCCCGGAGTTCCGGGACGCCGACAAGGCTCATCAGCTGATGAGTTTCCTGGCCGACAGCAAGGAGAGCCTCCCCATGCCGGAGGAGGGCCCCATGAAGATCCTCATCGGGCCGGAGAACGTCAGCGAGGCGCTCCAGGATACCAGTGTTGTGGTGGCCAGCTACGATATCGGCGGCGAGATGCGGGGATTGATCGGCGTGGTGGGTCCCACCAGAATGGATTATGCGTCCGTAGCGGCCCGGCTGGCCGGCTTTGCCGACGGGCTGACGCGGATGTTTGGAAAACAGGAAGGATTACCCCCGAAGGAGGATACGAAGACATGAGCGAAGAGAACAAGCGGCCCGAGGAGCCGGCGGAGCAGACGGCCCAGGAGGGCGCTCAGCAGGAGCCCGTCCGGGAAGAGCAGCCCGCTCAGGAGACTGCCCAGGACCAGTCCGCCGCGGAAAAGGCGGAGAAGGGCGCCAAAGGCAAAAAGAAAAAGGAAAAGACCTACACGCTGACCCGGGAGCAGATGGAGGCCGCCGAGCTGGCCGCCAAACAGCTGGAATCCGTGAAGGACCAGTTCACCCGGCTTACCGCAGAATATGACAACTACCGCAAGCGCACCACCAAGGAAAAGGACGGCATCTATCAGGATGCCAAGGCGGACACCATCCGGGCATTTTTGGATGTGTACGACAACCTGGAGCGGGCGGCATCTACCGAGGGGGACGATGATTCTCCTCACAAGAAGGGCCTTGTGATGATCTTCCATCAGTATCAGGAGATCCTCAAGAAGCTGGGCGTCACCGAAATGGACGCCTTGGGCCAGCCCTTTGACCCGGAAAAGCACAACGCTGTGATGCACATCGACGATGAGAACCTGGGCGAGAACGTGGTGGCTCAGGTGTTCCAGGCGGGCTTCTCCATGGGCGACAAGGTCATCCGCCACGCCATCGTGCAGGTGGCCAACTGATCAAAGTAACCGTCCCTCCGGAGCGCCGGAGCGGTTTTGAAAATGATAATTGATATTTGAACGATATATTGGAGGAATCAACTATGTCTAAAGTTATTGGTATCGACCTTGGCACCACAAACTCCTGCGTGGCTGTGATGGAGGGCGGCGAAGCCGTCGTCATCCCCAACGCGGAAGGCAACCGGACCACCCCCTCTGTGGTGGCATTCTCCAAGGACGGCGAGCGCATGGTGGGCCAGGTGGCCAAGCGCCAGGCCATCACCAACCCCGACCGCACCATCATGTCCATCAAGCGCGAGATGGGCACCAACTACAAGGTGAACATCGACGGCAAGGCCTACACCCCCCAGGAGATCTCCGCCATGATCCTGCAGAAGCTGAAGGCGGACGCCGAGGCCTATCTGGGCCAGACCGTCACCGAGGCGGTCATCACCGTCCCCGCCTACTTCACCGACGCCCAGCGCCAGGCCACCAAGGACGCCGGCCGCATCGCGGGCCTGGACGTCAAGCGCATCATCAACGAGCCCACCGCCGCTGCCGTGGCCTACGGCGTGGACAAGGAGCAGGCCCAGAAGGTCATGGTGTACGACCTGGGCGGCGGCACCTTCGACGTGTCCATCCTGGACATTGACGACGGCGTCATCGAGGTTCTGGCCACCGCCGGCAACAACCGCCTGGGCGGCG
>OOBW01000311.1_pt1 | contig 42385 bp, 58 predicted proteins | sample 1671701 | NCBI WGS metagenome assembly OOBW01 (sample SAMN06348183, study PRJEB24527) | human gut metagenome | biome: human gut; feature: ankylosing spondylitis patient; material: feces | host: Homo sapiens | place: China | collected 2015-10 | reverse complement strand
CATGAATGAACTCTGTATCGAACTTCTCTTGAATATAACTAGTAGCTACAAAAAGAGAGGGCGCCACCACCGGACTTGGGGCCGATGATGAGCTCGTTTTGTCTAAGAGTGAAATTCCGGCAATTATACTGCCCCTACGTTGGACAGCCGATATAGGTGAGACTTTTTCGATTTCTCGGGGATGGATACGCTTAGAGCGTCTAGGACGATAAACAGTTCTGGCTGCTTGAATTGCTGGGTGTTCTTCCAAATTCTCTCCAGGGAATGAGACCCATAAATGTTCAAACTAAGGTTTTCGATATGGCGCCCCTATTCTTTGATATAGCGACGCAAGCTTTGGGCGGTTTGTCTCCTGGAAACGGATGCTTTTTTGCTTTGTAGCGGAGGAGCAACGGTGCCGGATGCGGGGAGGTCCCTAGTGATCTTCCACTGCCAGAGGTGCAAAGCTACACGTTCTAAAATCCCGATTGTACCTGAACAAGACCCCCCCTTCGGCATAGCCGAAGGGGGTGTCTTGTTCAGGGGCAGAAACGAATTACTCGATCGCTTGCTTTTTTGCACGGACCAGCAGCATCATGGGGCGCCGCAGTTCATCCCGCATACCAGGGATCTCCAGCATTTCCTCAGACGGCTGTACCTCTTCCACCACCTCAAGGGCAAAGCCGCAGTTTAGAAGTCCCATGAGGATCTGGGTGAGGGTGTGGTGCTGCTTGATCACTTCACAACCCAGGAAACGAGTTACCCGCTGACCGGGCCGGTAATAATCATCCACAGGCCAATACTTGGGGGATCCATCCTCCCCGTAGATCCAGTCCTGATGAACACCGGAAGTAAAAATAGGATGCTCGATGTTGAACAGGAAAGTGCCGCCGGGTCTGAGCGTCCGCCAGACATTCCGGAATACCTGTCCTAGGTCCTCAATGTAGTGCAGTGCCAGATTGGAAACTACGATGTCCCAGGCACTCTCAGGGTACTCATAGGCCTCGATCCCGCAATAGCGGTACTTGATCTTCTCGTCCTGATTCCTCTGCTCCGCCTCCGCCAGCATTTTCTCGCTGAGGTCAATACCCAGCACCTGGGCTGCCCCGTGGTCTGCGGCGTATTTACAGTGCCAGCCGTAGCCGCAGCCAAGGTCCAGCACGGCCATGCCCTCCAGAGGCGGAAACAGCGGCTGGAGCTGGTGCCACTCTCCAGCGGCGGCCAGCCCACCTTTGCTGCGGTCCATCTGAGCATATTGGGCGAAGAATACATCGTTATCATATTCATTGGGCATCGTATCTCCCGGCCTTTCCCTGAAACCGAACTGGTCCTGCGGGCAAGCGCAGAACGCTTTTGGAATTTTATCGTACCATCTCTCGCCGCAGGATACAACCGCATTCCGGAAAGCAACGGAGAAATACCTTGCATCTTGCTCTCTCCAGAGGTACAATACCCCAAACCTGAATATGAAAAAGAGCCCTTCTGGACAGGCGGCGGCAGCGGATGCCGCACCTGGTCAAGAAGGGCTTTTTGACCACATGTTTGACCACAGACAGCTTCGGAACACACGGAAACAGTGGAGTTAAGAGGGGCGGAGAGTACGCTGAAACGAGCAGAAACCACCGGAAATGGCCGGAAACGTACAGAAAAAATTTAGTTCAACCGTTTGGGAGCAAGATGCCGGGAGTTCGAGCCTCGCCATTTAGACCATGTGGAGTGTTCTACAAAGAACACTCCACGTTTTTATTGTCAAAATTGAGAGATGGCACCTATTTCATTGAACAGCGGATTTTTAAGCGATTCCAGCTTGGCCTACAGTTATGGTGTTGGCTGTCAATGACGCTGTAAATCGATTCCAGCCCGTATTCCATCCCGCGCTCCGTTCCAAAACCATCAGGGCAGAATTCAGAACGTGAAAAAGACTAAGGACAATCAAAAAGAAAACAAACAGCGGAAAACGGAGAGTGAATTGCTGCAGGATTTTCTGCGATCCACCTGGAAGGCCGTGGAAGTCAGAGTAAAATATGCTGGAATTTGTCATTATGCCGATTCTGCTGTAATACTTATGTGTAAAGCATCTAATGAAGAAATAGGACCTGTTGGCTGAAACCCACCGTAGCAAAAATGAAAACAGAGGAGCAGCAGTATCAATACAATCGTCTGCTCAAGCGCCAAATCGCAAATGGGAGGCCAATGCTTTTTATGAATATTTTTTAAACTCTCTGAAAACGCTCTTGTAAAAAACTTGAGGCTGATGCAATCAGCTGAGAGGAAGGTATAACCTTCGACCGAGAACCTGGTTTGGGTAATGCCAACATAGGGATGCCCGATAGAGCGATATTGGGAAACAGCCGTATTTTACGGAAGCTACTAATAAAAGAAAGTTTCCTTTTTGCTACATGTTGGGAGGTGTGAATCATGGCGAAAATCGGGGGTGCGTTTTTGGACGCACATGGAAAGTTAATAGCAGAATATCGATTCATGCTGCCGGGGGGCCTTGTGAATGTAGGTGCGGCATCCGATGTGCCCCGTGATTTCCTTTGACCTGAATTTTGAATGTTTAAAATCAATATCTGCCGGAAAGGAAAACAAATGATGAGAAACTATACAATACAAATGGATGCGGCAAGACGCGGCGTCCTTCCCCCTGAGATGATAGCGGTTGCAAAAAAGGAATACCAGACAGAAGAAATTCGTGAACTTGCGGCCTAAGGAAAGGTTGTCATTTGCGCCAACAGACTTCATACTTATATCGATCCGAATGGTGTCGGTTCGATGCTGCGCACCAAGATCAATGTAAACCTGGGCGTGTCCCGTGACTAAAAGGACGATGGGGAAGGTGATGTCGGCGGGAAATATGGGCGCAGAGGCAATTATAGATCTGTCCTCCCACGGCAATACATAGCCTTTCCGAAGAAAGCTGACAGCAGAATGTCCTGCTATGATTGGGACGGTTCCTGTTTATGCCAGTGTTATCCACGATCAGCGAGACCTTGCCACCCTGACAGCGAGGGATTTTATCGACGTGGTAAAACTTCACGCAGAAGACGGCGTTGACTTTGTCACGCTCCATTGCGGCTGCTCCCAGTGCTGCTTTCCTTTGCTATGTGACTCCTGCAGAACACTTGGCTTTGTCAAATGTAGACGATGTCAAGCAGGGCATCATTGCGGCTCATGCAGCGGATATTGCCAAGAACATTCCTCACGCAAGAGATCTTGACGATACTATGGCGGAAGCACGCCGTGCCCCGCAGCAGGAGGATAGCTGCTCCATGTCCGTGATTTCCGCCTGGAACTGCTGACGGGTCTTGCTTCGATTCATCTCCCAAAAGAGGTGATATCGCTCCTGCAGGGATTCCCTCCTGGGCGGAAACACAATAACCGTGTCTTCGGTCTGATTGCCCTCCGGCTTGTTTCGGCAGATTGCATCGTCCATAACCACCATATAGAGGGCATATCGGGTGAACTTCTTGAGGGGTATCCGAATCATCCAGCGCCAGCAGGCGATGGAGCCGACTAAAACTGCCAAGCAGCCCAGAGCAGCAATTTTATGACCGTTTTTCATCTCTCTTTATCTTCAGATGTTCTGGATCTTCTGGCCAGACGTCTCCTCTAGAAAGCGGCAGAATTCTGACATGCTGCCGCCTTCCAGTGCTGCCTTTTCCATGGCCAGGGCGTGGTTCTTTCCCATCACAAAAACGAGGTAATCCTGTGTCTCCGCCAGCGCGAGGATCTTGTCATAGTGCCACTTTGATTCCGCTGCTGCAGTCTTCACCAGATAGTGGTCGGGATAAAATGTGGTATCAGCGGCATCTGTGCCCGGCAGGGCTTTGCGCTTTGCAAAATAGCCATTGAGGGCGTCTTCTTTCCAGTTGATCAGCAGCAAAGCTGCAATGACCTCACAACTTGCCGCTGTCTGCCAGATATTTCCCTGGGACAACCAAAGAGATACTAAGAGAAGTCCAATGATGACCCAGGCATAGGGACGGACCCTGCGGCTCGTTCTGGCACGGATTGTCTTACGGACCGCCCAGGCCATGGCGGGCAGTGCCTTTTGATCGTATGTGGTCTGGCAGGTGAATTCCATCAGTATCTCCCGGGCCATCGTGGCCTCCCGTGTTATATGTGAGCACCATGATACCAGAGAAAAAATTTGGCATGAAGATTTTCTTAATTTTATTTAAGAATAGACCTCTGGCCGTTGTTGCTCTTGGTGCATCAATGCTTGGTATATCTTTTCGAGATGGAAGGGCAGGAAATAGGAATTGCCTTTCCTGTCCAAACACCGTATAATGGCCACAAGATTACAGCAGGCCGAGCCTGCTACTGCCCACCGATCCATATGAAAAGGAGAACCCTATGAATTTAATCATCGAACACCTCTCCAAGCGATTTGAGCAGAAAGAGGTATTGCGGGACATCGACTTTACCTTTTCCGATGGCAAGATCTACGGCCTGCTGGGCCGCAACGGCGCCGGCAAGACCACTCTCTTCAACTGCCTGAACCGGGATCTCAAGGCGGATGGCGGCAGCTTCTATCTGGAAGAGAACGGCGTGCGCCGGGAGGTAGCGCCGGAGGATATGGGCTACGTACTTTCCACCCCTACTGTGCCTGAATTTCTCACCGGACGGGAGTTTTTGAAATTCTTTATGGACATCAACCGAGGTTCCATCCAGAACCCCCAGTCCCTGGACGAATACTTTAACAGGATGAACATCGCTCCGGAGGATCGGGACAAGCTTTTGAAGGACTACTCCCACGGCATGAAGAACAAGATGCAGATGCTCATCAACATCATTGCTCAGCCTAAGGTTTTGCTGCTGGACGAGCCTCTGACATCCCTGGATGTGGTGGTTGCCGAGGAGATGAAGGGGCTCCTCCGCTCTTTGAAGGAGGGCCGGATCACCATTTTCTCCACCCACATCCTGGATCTGGCCCTGGACCTGTGCGATGAGATCGTGCTGCTCAGCCACGGGGAACTGGAAGCGGTGGAGAAGTCCAACCTGGACAGCCAGGAGTTTAAAGAGAAAATCATCGCGGCGCTGAAAGAGGAAGCCTATGCTTAACACACTGCGGATATCCTTTTCCCTGAAAAACACTTACCGGGTCAACAGCATCCTCTACTCTATCAGGCAAATCCCACTGCTGAAGCATCTGCTGCCTGCCACCATTTATCAGGTCAGAGGGTTCAAGATCTTTGCCAATGTGCTGTCGGTACTCTGGGAACTTGTCACCATCTTTCTTTTCAAGCTTCTCTACTTCTTCCTCATGGTCCTTGCACCGGGGGAGCTTCATTCCATGGTACCGGCCCGGGAGTCCTTTTTGCACATCCTGCTGTTTTTGACCCTGGTGGGCTCGTACATGAATACCAACCTCTTTGACCCCTCCCGGGACAAGTACTATGCCATCATTCTTCTGCGGATGAATGCCCGTTCCTATACCCTGGTGCACTTCGGCTATGATCTGGCAAAGACCGTGGTGGGCTTCCTGCCCTGTATGCTCCTGTGGGGCCTGATGCAGGGGGTGCCCCTGTGGCTGTGCCTGCTGATCCCCTTCTGCGTGGCGGGGGCCAAACTGGCGGTGTCTTCTTACTCGCTGCAGGACTATGAGAAGCACGGGTATGTCCGCAATAACACAAAGCTCCAGAAAAGCGCCTGGATCCTGACATTTGTACTGCTGGCTCTGGCCTATTTCCCACCCACCATGGGAATCGTTCTGCCCCTGAAGCTTTCTGCTGCTTTGTTCCTGCTCTGCCTCCCGGCGGGGATTTGGGGACTTCGGCAGATGGCGCGATTCCCCTATTACCGGGAGATCAATAAGGAGCTTCTGTCCCAGGTGACCAATCAGATGGACACCGTGAAAAAGACGGACAAAACTACCAGCGAGAAAATCATCTCCACGGACGATTCCATCACCAGCCGAAAGCAAGGCTTTGAGTACTTCAATGAGCTCTTCATCAAGCGGCACAGGAAGATCCTGTGGCGCTCCGCTCTCCGCATTGCCACTATCTGCGCCTTTCTCTGCTGCGGCGTCCTGGTGCTCATGACCGTACAGCCCGGCACCAAAGCGGATGTCAACGAGATGGTGATGACCTGGCTTCCTTATTTCACCTTCATCATGTACCTCATCAACCGGGGCACCGGCTTTACCAAGGCACTGTTCATGAACTGTGACCACAGCCTGCTGACCTACTCTTTTTTCAAGAAACCGGACTTTGTACTGAAGTTGTTCCAGATTCGCCTGCGGGAGATCATGAAAATCAACGCTGTACCAGCCCTGGTCATCGGTGCGGGCCTATGCTTGATCCTCTATGCCTCCGGCGGAACCAAGAATCCTATGAACTATGTGGTGCTTCTGGTGTCCATTCTGGCCATGAGCCTGTTTTTCTCCATCCACTATCTGACCGTCTACTATCTGCTGCAGCCCTACACGGCAGGGACGGAGATGAAAAGCGGCACCTACCGCATCGTTATGATCCTAACCTATGTGGCCTGCTACGCCATGATGAATCTCCGCCTGCCTATCCTGGCCTTCGGGGCGGCGTGTATTGTCTTTTGCGTGGCATACTCCATCGTGGCCTGCGTTCTGGTCTACAAATTCGCCCCTCAGACCTTCCGGCTGCGCACCTGATGTTACTGGAAAATCGGGCGATTGCCAACCGCAATTTCAATTTCAGATTCCCATCTTTCTTTACAGGCACGCCATTTGGCGTTCTTCGTAAACCGGGGCTTTGTTCCGTCAAAGGAGAGGGCCAGCAGCCGGTAGCCATTTGGAGTGGTATCTACCGTTTCAACCCCATACTTCTCTGTGAAGGCCTGGCCTGAAAGCCAGGCCTTTTATTTTTCCGCGCCCAGCATACATACGCCGGATTTTCTCTTGGCATTCAGCTTACGGAAGAAAAGATTGCCGTTCCGAGGAAAACATGACAGACAGTTGTCGTGTTCCTATGCTATAATGGGCAAAACAGGAAAGGCGGTGCATCCTATGAAGATGGAGCGGCTCATTGGGATCCTGTCTATTCTGCTCCAGAGGGAGAAGGTCACCGCTCCGGAGCTGGCGGAACAGTTCGAGGTGTCCCGCCGGACCATCCAGCGGGACATTGAGTCCCTGTGCCGGGCGGGCATTCCCGTTTCCACCGCCCAGGGTGCAGGCGGCGGCATCTCCATCATGGAGGGCTACCGGGTGGACCGAACGGTGCTCACTGATCCGGAGATGCAGGCCATTCTGGTAGGGCTGCGGAGCTTGGACAGCGTCAGTGGCACCCGGCGCTATGCGCAGCTGATGGAAAAACTGTCCGCCGGGACAGGCAGACTGGTGCCCGGCGGCGCCCACATGCTCATTGACCTCTCCTCCTGGTACAGGACCAGCCTGCCGCCAAAGATCGAGCTCATTCAGGGAGCCATCGAGCAGCACCGCACCATTCGTTTTACCTATTTCTCGCCCAAGGAAGAATCGGTGCGTACCGTTGAACCCTATTACTTGGTGTTCCACTGGTCCACCTGGTATGTGTGGGGATGGTGCCAGACCTGGCAGAATTTCCGCCTCTTTAAGCTGAATCGCATGACGGAGCTTACCTCTGGAAAAACCTTTGAGCCTCGGCCTGCACCCCTGCCTAACCTGGAGCCTGAGTGCATCTTTCCGGTTAAGTATCAGGTCACCGTTCTCTTTGACCCGGCCTGCCGCTGGCGGTTGGTGGAGGAGTATGGCGCGGATCGATTTACCGTGGAATCGGATGGGCGGCTGCGCTTTACCGGAGGATTTCCTGACGCGGACAGCGTGCTCAGCTGGGTTTTGACCTTCGGAGACAAGGCGGAACTGCTGGAACCGGAAGAACTGCGCAAGCAGCTTGGAAATTTGACCAAAACATTGACTGCCCGTTACCGAAGGAGGGATTAGCATGGCGTCTCATCCGGACTTTGTGAACTATGTGGCCGAGCAGCTGCGGGAGGCCGGAGCCATCCGCAGCCGGAAGATGTTCGGTGAATACGGCCTTTATTGCGACGATGTGTTCTTTTCCGTCATCTGTGACGACCAGTTTTTTGTAAAGGTCACTCCGCAGGGTGAAGCGGCGTTCCCCGACCTGCCAAAGGCTCCGCCTTACCAGGGAGCCAAGAATTACATCTGGGTGGAGGATGTGGACGATCGGGACACCATGACTGCGCTCACCCGCCTTACCTGCCTGGCCCTTCAGGAGAAGTCCCAAAAACGGAGGAAATGACCATGGCCTTTGACTACAAGAAAGCGTACAAGGAGTTCTATCTGCCGCCTAGGACGCCCGGCATCGTCACTGTACCCGCCATGAACTTTCTGGCAGTGCGGGGTCAGGGCGACCCCAATGAGCAAGACGGCGCCTACAAGCAGGCACTGGGGATGCTCTACACCGTGGCGTTTACCATCAAAATGAGCAAGCTGGACAGACACAAGCTGAAGAGCTACTTCGACTATGTGATGCCGCCCCTGGAAGGGCTTTGGTGGCAGGAGGGCGTCCAAGGGGTAAACTACGCCTGTAAAAAGGATTTTCAGTGGATCTCCCTCATCCGCCTGCCGGAGTTTGTGACAAAAGAGGTTTTGGACTGGGCCATTCGGGAGGCCACGGAAAAGAAACGGCAGGACTTCTCCCCGGTAGAGTTCTTTCCCTGGGAGGAGGGGCTGTGCGTCCAGTGCATGCACATCGGCCCTTATGACGAGGAGCCCGCCACCGTGGCTGCCATGGAGGAATACGCCAAGGCCCAGGGCTACGAGGAGAACTTTGGAGAAGGCCGGTTCCACCACGAGATTTATTTAAGCGATGTGTGGCGGTGCAAACCGGAGCGGCTGAAAACGGTAATCCGACAGCCGGTGAAAAAAGCGGACATGTGAACAATGGATCAGGAGGCTGCCATGAAGATACAAGAGCAGAGGGAAGCGCAAGTTCGCCGATGGTTTTCCATGTGGCTGGACAAGCAGGACACAGGCATTGAGGATCTCTTTGCACCGGATGCCGTCTATATCGAGAGCTGGGGACCGGAGTATCACGGCAGCGGGAAGATCAAGCTGTGGTTTGATGAGTGGAACACCCGGGGAACGGTACAGCGCTGGGACATCCGGCAGTATTTCCACAAAGAGGACCAGACCGTGGTGGAGTGGTCCTTCCGGTGTGACATGACGGATGGCACAGTCCAGAGCTTTGATGGCATTTCTCTCATTCACTGGAATGAGGTGGAGCAGATCTGCTTTTTGCAGGAATTCGGCTGCAACAAAAACCGCTACGATCCCTATGGCTATGGGAAAACTCCGGTATTCCGGGAAGAGCAGGCACTGTGGTTTTAAAGAAGGGAACGGCATGAAAGGCTTTACCCGCACGGAAACCCGCTTCTCCTTGTGCGGCTTGGACTGCGCCCTGTGCTCCATGCGCCTGGGCGGCTATTGTCCCGGCTGCGGCGGCGGAGCAGGAAATCAGAGCTGCGCCCTGGCCAAGTGTTCTCTGGAGCATAGCGGTGTCCAATTTTGCTGGGAGTGCCCGGAGTATCCCTGTTCCCGCTACGAAGGATTTGACGACGGCGATTCCTTTGTCCCGCATCGGAACCGACAGCAGGAGATTGCCCAGGCCCGGGAGCTGGGACTGGACACTTACCTTGCCCAACTGGAGGGAAAACGGGCAATTCTGGATGAACTTCTGGCCCATTACAACGATGGCCGCCGCAAGACGTTTTTCAACACGGCGATCTATCTCCTGCCCCTGGAGGATTTGCGCTCCGTGAAGGCTTCGCTGGACAGTCGGCCGGAGATGGACGAGCAGCCGATTAAGAATCGTGCCCACACCGCCGCGGGGCTGCTTCAGGAGGCGGCGGACCACTGGGGTATCGGCCTGAAGTTCAGCGAAAAACCGGAGAAGGGGTGAGCGCATGGCGACTTCCAAGGTAACAGTCCATTTCCCCTGCCCGGTGGAGCAGGTGTGGCAGACAGTGACTGACCTTGCCCATCCGGTCTGGCGCAGTGATTTGGTCCGGGTGGAAGTCTTGGACGAGGCTCACTTTGTGGAGTATGCCAAAAGCGGCTATGCCACTAATTTTACTGTCACAGCCTGTGAGCAGCCTCGCGTCTGGGCCTTCACCATGGAGAACGGCAATATGTCCGGCTCCTGGGAGGGCATCTTCGAGGCGGCGGAGGGGGGCACCCGGCTGACCTGCACCGAGGCCGTGGCAGGTAAGCACTGGTGGATGCGCCCCTTCGTCCCCGGCTATCTGAAGCGACAGCAGAAGCTGTATCTGGACGATTTGCGGAAGGAATTGCAGAAATAAGCCGTGTTAATCTGCGTTGCTTGCGGCAACGGGCCGTTCTCCCTACAATGGCGGTAACACCTGAGTGAAAGGAGTTATCCACATGTTAAATGAAAATATCAAGGCAATCCGGAAATCGAAGGGGCTTTCCCAACAAGATCTTGCTGTGAAGCTGAATGTAGTGCGGCAAACCATCTCGAAATGGGAGCAAGGATTGTCGGTCCCGGATTCCGATATGCTGATCTCCCTGTCGGAAGAGCTTGAGACCCCCGTGAGCACGTTACTTGGAGAGTCTGTGATGGAATCGGAGGTGGATGCGGTCAAAGTGCTCTCCGAAAAGCTGGAGATCATCAATTTGCAGTTTGCGCGAAGAAAGACACGCATAAGAAAAGTCTTTCATTGGTCGCTGATCGCATTATGTGTGGTCATTGTGGCAGTATCTGCGGCCTTAGTGGTCATCAATAGTCCTTACTTGAGCTGGGATTTTAGTGACCCGGAAATTGCCGTTGCAGGCACGGTTTTTCACGCGTTTGAATGGCTGTTTGTCAGGTTGGCCCCCATTGTCCTGATTGCGGCAATCGTTGGAGTTTGTGTGATGCGGAAAAAAGCATAAAGCGTTTTCCAAAAGGGCAGTCCCGCCGATTACAGCTCTCGCCCTCAGATGAAAATCCATCCTTGGTTGAAATCAGCACAAAGGGCCAAAGGTGTCGTTCTCTTTTAACCTTACATCCTCTATAATCATCTCAGCAGCTGCAGAGAATCAGTCGATCATAAGAGGAGACTACCACCATGAACACGGATAAAATTTTTGCGGAAGCCATTGCCAACGAATATGCCCCCAAGGATACCTCCAAGGTCGTCGCTTTGAGAAAGTTGGATTGGAAAGCAAAACGCTCGGCGACTCTCTTCACCTATGGTTTCGGTATTGGGATGGCCCTGGTCCTGGGCTTGGGGATGTGCCTTTCTATGCAGGTGATCGGAGGAGGCGGCGTTCTGATGACGGGTGCCGGAATTCTTCTGGGGATTCTGGGCATCATCGGTATAGGCTTAAACTATCCCGTCTACAAAAAGCTCCTGCGGGCCGGTAAGGAAAAGTATGCCTTTGAGATCATGCAACTGGCCCGGGAGATCAGCGAATCGGCAGAGTAAACCGAGAGGAGGGCGGCAGGTGAACAAGTCCGAAAGCAAATACTTCAATACCGCCCTGCGAATGGACGAGGCACTCATCACACTGCTGGAGAAGAAGGATCTGGAATATATCACGGTGAAGGAGATCTGTCACCAGGCCGGTGTGAACCGGTCTACCTTCTACCTGCACTATGAGACCACTGCCGACCTGGTGAACGAGACCTTGGAGATGATCAACCAGCGCTTTCTCTCCTATTTTCCACAGCAGGAAGAAGAGGTCCTGGGGAATATGGGCAGCCGGGAGCGGGAAGACCTGGTGTTGGTCACCCGGGAATATCTTTTCCCCTATCTCCGCTTCATCCGGGACAACAAAAAGGTCTATCGGGCGGCATTTCGGAACCCAAGCAGCATGCAGGCCCATGCACGCTATGGGGAAATGAAGCAGCAGATCCTCAGCCCCATTCTGGAACGGTTTGAGATCCCAGCCGCCCACCGGCCCTATTACATGGCCTATTATGTGGAGGGTATTGTCGCGATTGTCAAGGAGTGGCTACGGCGGGACTGCACAGATGAGGTGGAAATGATTGCCGACATTATCGAATCCTGCGTGCGGCCCAAGGACAGCAGTCATGAAGAATAATTGTATCTATTAGATCTTCGATGCTCCCGGTGTCCGCTACCTCCAGTGCCGCAACCTATGTAGTGATCGTGGCCATTGCCGTGCAGATGCTGCGGAAGGGTGTGCGGCAGACAAACATAAAGCCTCCCATACTGTGTTTTGTCAAGAGAACAACACAGTATGGGAGGCTTGTTTTTATTGACTGCTCACCGAGCGCAGGCCGGGGCCTCTCTCATCTTTATTTTGCCCAATAAACCACGGCGTCCCACAGGAAGCAAGCGCAGCCGGGAAGGTGCTTGTCATAGTAGGCGGTAAACCGAGCATCCATGACATACAGCTCCCCGATCCCCTGATGTTTGGCCAGGGCAACCGGTTTCCGGTGGCGGTGAGCCACCGGCGGTGGAGGGCGGTGATCTCCTTTCCCTCCTCACGCTCCGGGGACAGACCCGCTTGGACGGCCGCCTCCAGCCGTTCCCGCTCCGCCTCCAAAGCGGCAAGATGGCGGTGCAGGGCGGCCAGACGGTCAAAGGGGGGGATCATCCAGGCATGCCTTAATCCGGGCCAACTCTACCCCCCAGGGTCCGGTAATAGAGAATGTCCTGCAGACGGTCTACCCCTGCCTTGCCGTAATAGCGGTAGCTGCGCTCCGCTACCCGGCTGGGCTTCAGCAGCCCAATCTGGCCGTACCAGCGCAGGGGGCGGGTGGTTACCCCGGGCAGGCGCGACAGCTCCTGAATGGAATACTCCATAAACATCCCTCCCTAGGGATAGGGTATCAGTTGACGGAGCGTCAAAGTCAAGGGAAATTTTAAATTTGATGGATTTCCTGCTGCAGCCGCTCTAAAAATTCCGCGGCCGGGATCCCGTCCATCTGAGTGTGATGGAATTGGAAGGACACCGGCAGGGTGGTGCGAAGCCACTTTTTCCGGTACTTGCCCCAGATGAGGAAGGGATTGTTGTAGCATCCAGCGTAGATGTTCATCGCGCCGTCGATCTCATACTCCGCCAGGGCGGAGGTGCCGATGACCATATAGTCCTCGCCCAGTTCATAGCCTTTCCCGCTCTCATGAACCTGTCCGGTGAGCTTTCGATAATTTTGATTAAACTGCTCCAGATCAGTGGAAACGGGAATGTCACAGGTGGCGATGCCGCCCTCCCGGGTGGTCACCACCGTATTGACTGCCAGCCGGTCGTACTGCATGAGTTTCTCTCCCACCGGAAGCAGGTAGAAGTCCTCCGTCCGGGCCGCAGCCTTTCCGATACACCAGCACAGGAGCATATTAAATTTATAATCCCGCTTCTGGCTCAGCCGCATCAGTGGGGTCACATCCAGCGTTTTCATCAGGGTCACCATGGGCATGGGGGCCTTTATCCAGAGTGAGAAGGCCAGCGCCCGGGAGGTGCTTTTTGGATCTACTTCTTTCATGTTGTTCTCCATTCTGTTGGTCAAATCCGGTTCGGTCAGCAGCGGTAGGTAGATTTTATCATAGCTCACTATAGACGGCAACCGATTCCCATGTTCCAAGGCCGGAACTTATGGTATAATGAAACATCACAACCTGCTTCTGTCCTGAACGGAAGCAGCAAACGATGAGGACCGAACATGAAACACATTTTTCTTTTGGAGGACGATGAGACCCTGGGGCGGGGAATTGCTATGGCCCTGACCGGGCCGGAGACATCCGTCGTCTGCCGGCCCAATCTGGCCAAGGCTCGGGAAGTGATGACGGAAGACCGGTTCGATCTGCTGATTCTGGATGTGAATCTCCCTGACGGCAGCGGTCTTACGCTGCTGCGTCAGGTTCGCTCGGAGGGCGACGTCACTCCGGTGATCCTGCTCACCGCCAACGATCTGGAGCTGGACGAGGTCACCGGGCTGGAGGCCGGAGCGGACGACTATATCACCAAGCCCTTCTCCCTGGCGGTCCTCCGGGCCAGGGTCAACGCCCAGCTCCGCCGAAGCGCTCCCAAGGCACCCCAGATTCTGTCCGTGGGACCCTTTACCTTTGACTTTGAACAGATGAACTTTCGTCGGGATGGCAGGGGAGTGGAGCTCTCCAAAACCGAGCAGAAGCTGCTGCGGGTGCTTCTGGAGAACCGGGGGCATGCCGTGCCCCGAGCTACGCTGGTGGACCGGGTATGGACGGACGGCGCGGAATTCGTGGAGGAAAACGCCCTGTCTGTCACGGTCAAGCGTCTGCGGAGCAAGCTGGAGGCCGATCCCTCCAGGCCGGAATATCTGAAAACGGTGTACGGCATCGGCTATACTTGGGCGGTGAAATCATGACTGGGTATCTTGTGATAGGTGTGGTGGTGCTGGCCCTGGCCGCGGTTGCCGTTGACCGCTGGCGGACCGCCCGCACCATGAAGCGGCTGGATGACATGCTCACCGCGGCCATAAACGGCAGCTTTTCTGAAACGGCCTTTGACGAGAGCCGTCTCTCCGCTCTGGAGAGCCGTCTATGGCGGTATCTGGCGGCCAGCGCCTTGTCGGAGCGAAATGTGCGGGAGCAGAAAGACCAGATCAGCTCCTTGATCTCCGACATTTCCCATCAGACCAAGACCCCGGTGGCCAATCTCCAGCTCTACGCCCAGCTGCTCTCGGAACAGCCCCTCACGCCTCAGGGAAAGGACTGTGCCGCCGCCATCTCCGCCCAGGCGGAAAAGCTCCAGACCCTCATCGAGGCTCTGGTCAAGACCTCCCGGCTGGAGACGGGCATCCTGACCCTTCACCCCCAGCCCGGTGAGATTTCCCCGGTGGTGGAGCGGGCCGCCGCCCAGTATGCCCCCAAGGCGGCGGAAAAGAACATTACCCTGAGCGTTGAGCAGACAGAGGGCTCCGCCGTCTTTGACCCCAAGTGGACGGAGGAGGCGGTATGCAACCTGCTGGACAACGCCGTCAAGTACACCCCGTCCGGCGGGGCTGTGACGGTGGAGGTAAAAAACTACGAGCTGTTCTCCACCATCCGGGTAACCGATACCGGCCCGGGCATTTCTGAGGAGGAACAGGCCAAAATTTTTGGACGGTTTTACCGCGCTCCCGGTGCCTGGCAGGCGGAGGGTGTGGGAATCGGCCTCTACCTTACCCGGCAGATCGTCGAAAAGCAGGGCGGCTATGTGAAGGTAGAAAGCAAGCCTGGAAAGGGAAGTGTGTTTTCCCTTTTTCTTCCCCGGCTGTAACGGACTTCTTTCAAAACTGTCACATTCTCGAAAGTGCCAGGACAGATTTCCATGCTAAAGTCTGTATTGTCAAAGGACGGTACAGACTTTTTTGTTGGAGGAGAACAGTCATGACGATTTTACAGACTAAAGATCTGAAAAAATACTACGGTTCCGGGGACACCCAGGTAAAGGCCCTGGACGGCGTGGATCTCGGCATCGAGCAAGGGGAGTTTGTGGCTATTGTGGGTACCTCCGGCTCCGGTAAGTCCACGCTGCTCCACATGCTGGGTGGGCTGGACCGGCCCACCTCGGGCACCGTCACCGTGGACGGCAAGGACATCTTCGCCTTAAAGGATGAGGCCCTGACTATCTTCCGCCGCCGTAAGATCGGCTTTGTGTTCCAGGCCTATAACCTGGTGCCGGTACTCAGCGTGTGGGAAAACATCGTCCTGCCGGTGGAGCTGGACGGAAGAAAAGTGGACCAGGCCTATGTGGAGGAGGTCATTGGAACCCTGGGCCTGGATAAAAAACTTGAGAACCTGCCGGGCCAGCTCTCCGGCGGCCAGCAGCAGCGTGTGGCCATCGCCCGGGCCCTGGCCACCAAGCCGGCCATCCTTCTGGCCGACGAGCCCACCGGCAACCTGGACAGCCGGACCAGCCAGGATGTGCTCAGCCTGATGAAGGTGACCGGTCAGAAGTTTGCCCAGACCATGGTGATGATCACCCACAACGAGGAGATCGCCCAGATGGCCGACCGCATCGTCCGCATTGAAGACGGTCGGATCGTGACGCGGTAAGGGGGCGAGACCATGAATGTAGCAAACCGCAAGTGCGTGCGGCATCTTTCCTTTCGGAGCCTGCGGGCCAACCGGACGCGGAACCTTGTGGCAGTGCTGGCCATCGTTTTGACCACGGTGCTCTTCACATCGCTTTTCACCATTGCCATCTCCATCAACGAGGGCATTCAGCAAAGCAACTTTCGTCAGGCGGGAGGCTGGTCCCACGGGACCTTCAAGTACCTGACAGAGGAGCAGTTTGAGGAATTGAAGGACGATCCTCTCATCAAGTCCTGGGGCCTGCGCCGCTTTTTGGGCATGCCTACGGACGTTCCTTTCAATAAGTCCCACGTGGAGGTGGGCTACTCTGACACCAACCAAGCCCACTGGATGTACTGCGACCCCATTGAGGGTCGACTGCCCAAAGAGGGCACCGATGAGGCAGCCACTGATACCCATGTCCTGGCGCTGCTGGGGGTAGAGCCGAAGCTGGGCACCCAGTTTACCGTCACTTTTAGCGTGGACGGTCATGAGACCACCCAAACCTTTACCCTGTGCGGCTGGTGGGACTACGACGAGGCCATCGTGGCCAACCACATTCTGATTCCCGAGAGCCGGGTGGATGCGGTGCTGCAGGAGGTGGGGGTCACCCCGCCGGGGAGTGACGGCATGACAGGGGATTGGAACCTGGATGTGATGCTGAAAAACGGCGATCTCAGCATTGCTAAAGATCTCAATCAGATTTTAGCAAACCATGGCTATCAGAGCGAAACCGCCGGAGCAGACTACATCGCCCTGGGGATCAACTGGGGTTACACCGGGGCCCAGCTGTCGGAAAATATGGATCCGACTACGCTGTCGGTGATCGTGGTGATGCTGGTGCTGATCATCTTCACCGGATATCTCATCATCTACAACGTCTTTCAGATCTCCGTGGCTGGGGATATCCAGTTCTACGGCCTGTTGAAAACCATCGGCACCACGCCCCGGCAGCTCCAGCGGATCATCCGCACCCAGGCGCTGCTTTTCTCCCTCATTGGCATTCCAGCGGGGCTGCTGCTGGGCTGGCTGCTGGGCGGCGTGCTAACCCCTGTCATTACCGCACGGCTCAATGAAGTGACCACCGTGGTCTCGGTCAGTCCGCTCCTCTTTGCGGGCGCGGCCGTCTTTGCCCTGGTGACGGTGCTCATCTCCTGCCGCCGTCCCGGCCGTCTGGCGGGCAAGGTCTCCCCGGTGGAGGCGGTGCGCTACACCGAGGGCAAGGCGCTGAAGCGGAAAGGGAAGCGAAGCGGCAAGGGCGTGTCCCTGCTGTCCATGGCCTGGGCCAATCTGGGCCGCAGCCGCGCAAAGACCTTCGTGACCGTTCTCTCCCTTTCCCTGGCGGTGGTGCTGCTGACGATGACCATAACCTTTGTAAGCGGCTTCGACATGGACAAATACACCGCCAACTTCACCGCCAGTGATTTCATTGTGGCGGATGCGGGCCAGTTCCAGACCGGCGGGGATGCGTTCAACGACGAGATGGCGGTGCCGCAGGAGGTCATCGACACCGTAAATGCCCAAGGCGGTATCACGGACAGCGGCTGCATCTACGGCAAGACCGCCCCGGCGGAGGAATTCGTCACCGAGGACTATTACCGCTCCATCTGGAATCAGTGGAATACCCCAGAGCAGCTGGACGAGGCCATCCGCTATATGGATCGTACGCCGGAGGGCCTGCTGGCGGACCGGGTGCAGCTCTACGGCATGGATCCCTTTGCCCTGGACCACCTGACGGTGTTGGAGGGTGATCTTTCCAAGCTCAGTGACCCGCACGGGAACTATATTGCTGCCGTGTACAGCTCCGATGACTACGACAAACCGGATATGAACAGTCACTGGGCCCGGCTGGGCGACACGGTGACCATTCGGTATGTGGAGAAGTATGAGTACTATGACGTCGATACCGGCGAAGTTTACGGCCACCTGGAAAACGTACCGGATGGCGCCAACTACGCTCAGCGGGCAGTAAAGTATCGGGATGTGGACTACACCGTGGTTGCCCTGGTAACGGTGCCCTACGCCTTCTCCTACCGCTACTACGGCGCTGATGAGTTTGTCATGAGCAGTGAGACTTTTATGCGGGACACCGGCACGGATTGCGTCATGTACTACGCCTTCGACACCACCGATGAGGCCAACGCTGCCATGGAATCCTTCCTGACGGATTACACAGGAACGCAGAACCCTCAGTTTGACTATGAGAGCAAAGCATCTTATGCCGGAGAGTTTGAGAGCTTCCGAAGCATGTTCCTCCTGCTGGGCGGAGCCCTGAGTTTCATCGTGGGTCTGGTGGGCGTACTGAACTTCTTCAACGCCATCCTCACCGGGATCACCGCCCGCCGCCGGGAGCTGGCAGTACTCCAGTCCATCGGCATGACGGCCCGGCAGATGCGGACCATGCTGGCGCTGGAGGGACTGTTTTATACAGTGGGCGCGGCCCTTTTGGCCCTGGCGCTGATTGTGGTCACTGCACCGTTTGTAGGACCCGCACTCAACGGACTGATCTGGTTTTTCACCTATCACTTTACCATCTGGCCCATCGCTGTGGTGCTGCCCTTGTTCGGGGCGCTGGGCATCCTCATCCCGGTTTTGAGCTGTCGCGCCGCCCAGCGCTATTCCGTGGTGGAACGCCTGCGGCAGGAATAAAGTGCAAAGCCCCCAATAATAGCCATCCGCAAGCAAATGCTGCTTGCGGATGGCTTGTGCCTTTCGTATCTTCAGCCGCTGGGCGGTGCTGGGCGGCAGACGGATGGTGCGCCTACCTTGGCTGGTTTTGGTTTCACCGACCTCCAGCTCGCCCTGTTGGGGGCCGCGCCCAGGGGTCTCTCTTTTGCTTTAATCTTTTTTCTGAGGATAACTCTGGATGTTATGCAACGCTGTCTGACCATATTTTCAGCCACAGAGCCACTCGGAACATCCCCTCTGAAATTAACGATTCTGGAGGGGGCTTTTTGATATGGTGATGCAAATTATAAGCATTTTGTCCTGCGGGAGGGACGATCAGTTGGATCTAAATGCTTTAAATTTACGTATTAAGATTTGCTCCAGAATCCAGATGACATAACGATAAAAGATGCGCCTTATGTTTAAATTTATCAATTTCACAGGAAGAATAGGATTTCGCAATATCAAAAAGAAGTCAGGAGCACATGATTCCCGACTCCTTCTGTGTTTCCATCTGTTTGGTGTTGCTCTTGCCAAACTGGTTCTCATGGCATTTTCCCCATTGCTGTGCTATAATGCCGGTAATAAGCTGGAAGGGGAGGCGCTGGCCATGGCCATTGAGAACGGCGAGTGGATCATGCGGGGAGTGGATTGGGACAACCCATACCGCATCCGCAGCTGGCAGGAACTGATCCATTGGATCGACGAGATCGGGTTTCTGCCGCTCTTCAAAAATGAGATCGATGGCTTTTCGGCTGAGGAACACACTTCTGCTCTTTATTGGTGGAGCGGCGACCCGGAGCAGGACCCCTGGGAGTGGCGGCAGCTCATTGCTCGCAGCGGACGAGTGGCCTACGGCAAGTTCTTCGGCAAAAAAGCCGGCTTTATCTCCAAAGCCTGGTTTCCTCACTTCACCAACTGGCGGCGGGATGGCTATGACTTTGACAGCCGCTGGGATGAGGAACTGGCCAGCATATGCCAGAAGCGCATTATGGATCAATTCACTGTCAAGGATGAGCTGTATTCCTTCGAGCTCAAGCGCCTGGCCGGGTTCGGAAAGGAGGGGCAAAAGAACTTCGAGGGGACGGTCACCGACCTCCAGATGGGAGGCTACCTGCTGACCCGAGATTTTCGGCAGCGCCTGAACAAAAAGGGGCAGCCCTATGGTTGGCCCATCTCCGTCTATGCAACTCCGGAGACCTTATGGGGCTATGAACATATCTCCTCCGCCTATTCCACGGAGCCGGCTCATTCCAAAGAACTGGTTTATCAGCAGGTGAGGAAAAACTTTCCGGCGGCCACAGAGGCTACGCTCCAAGCGGTGCTGGGATGGGACAAATAAAGGGGGCTTAGGATGCGGATCTTGATGCTGGGCAACAGCTTTACGTTCGTTAACAATATGCCCCAGACATTGGCTGAGCTGACCGGTGCGGAAGTGGCCCACCACACCCGGGGCGGGGCACGGCTGTCGGAGCAGCTGAACCCGGGTACCAAACTGGGAGCCCGGACCCAGGCGGCGCTGTCCGATGCGCACTGGGATTATGTGGTGCTTCAGGAGATGAGCCACGGGCCCATCACATCTCCCAAGAGCTTTTTTTCCAGCGTGGAGCAGCTTTGTAAGCAAGTTCGGGAACACGGTGCCGTCCCGGTTCTCTACGCCACCTGGGCTTACCGGAAAGGTGGGACAAAGCTGACGGCCAAGGGCTGGAATTACGATGAGATGTTCCGCAAACTATTTGATGCCTACCACCAGGCCGCTCAGGAGAACCATGCCCTCATTGCTGATGTGGGCCAGCGATTTTATGAGCTGTCCGATACCCAAAATCTCTACGTCGACGATGGCGTCCACCCCAATGAAGTGGGTTCCCGCATTGCGGCGGAGACGATTGCGGCAGTCATTCAAGAACATAAGGAGAAACAACCATGATTCGAGACATCTGCAAAGACGAGGCGTTTTTGGCCCAAAAAGCGGAACCTGCCACACCCGATGACATCCAGATTGCCGCCGACCTGCTGGAGACATTGGAGCACCACAAGGACGGCTGTGTGGGCATGGCTGCCAACATGATCGGCGTCAACAAGCGCCTCATCGCCTTCGACAACGAGGGCACCTACATGGTCATGTTCAACCCGGAAATCGTCAAGAAGTCCGGGCCCTATGACGCGGAAGAGGGCTGCCTCTCCCTTACGGGTATCCGCCCGGCCAAGCGGTGGAAGTCCATCAAGGTGCGTTGGCAGAATGAGAAGTTCCAGGAGCGTTTCAAAACCTTCACAGGATGGACGGCCCAGATCATCCAGCACGAAATCGACCACTGTGAGGGCATTATCATATGAAAAAGTGTAAGATCACCGTTGTGCGCATCACCCGGTATGAGGACCTGATGGCCCGATATGAGAACCCGATCTCCCACGCCTGCGACATGGAGGTGGGGCAAGTCTTCATTGCCAACGGCTGGGCCAAACCGGAGGGCTTTTGCCAGAGCGCTTGGGACACGCTTTCGCCCTTTGTGCTGGCCTTGAGCCACGGCGGGGAGAACTTCTATGACGGCTGGATGAAGAACCCCAGATCTGCCATGCTCTCCTGCAACGACGGTTTTCGTCCGGTGAGCTTTCTGGTGGAGACCCTGGACGAGGATGCAGACTGAGGAGGAAATGCCATGTTTGAAAACAAAATTGCGGTGGTCACCGGCGGCGCCAAGGGCATCGGCAAGGCCATCACGGAAGAGTTCTGCAAAGCTGGGGCAAAGGTGTGCATCATCGATTTACTTCCCAACGGCTACTATGTGGGCGATCTTGCCGACCAGGTTGTTCTGGAGGACTTCGCCAGCAAGGTCATCGGTGACTACGGCCATGTGGACTATCTCATCAATAACGCTCTGCCCCTGATGAAGGGCATCGACGAGTGTACCTACAAGGAGTTCAATTATGCCCTGCGGGTAGGGGTCACCGCACCTTTTTATCTCACCAAGTTGTTTGCCCCGCATTTCGCCCCCGGGGCGGCCATCGTAAACATCTCCTCCTCCCGGGACCGGATGAGCCAGCCCCAGACGGAGAGCTACACGGCGGCCAAGGGCGGAATCTCTGCTTTGACCCACGCTCTGGCAGTGAGCCTGGCTGGCCGGGTACGGGTGAACTCCATCTCTCCCGGCTGGATCGACACTGACTACACCGTCTACAATGGTCCCGATGCCTACCAGCAGCCTGCCGGACGGGTGGGCAATCCCCTGGACATCGCCAATATGGTGCTCTATCTCTGCTCCGATAAGGCGGGCTTCATCACCGGGGAAAATATCTGCATTGACGGCGGCATGACCCGCCAGATGATCTACCATAACGACTTCGGCTGGACTTTGCAGAGAGACGAGAGGGGATGAGAAGTGCCATCCGCTGTTACTCCCGCCGCCATGGCAACACCCTGAAAGCCCAGTAGGCTATGGCCAGAGCAGGAGAGCCAGACCTCATCGATGGGACCAACCGCCAGACCATCCGGCTGTAAGGGGTATGACACCTTCAGTCCCTCCAAGCTAGTGGGCGGTATTGCCAAGAGCTGCCCGGACGCCCGGGATTTAGAGAATGTCCCAACCTTCTTCCGGGAAATGAAAGATTGCTTGAGATAAAAAACCAACCTATGGGTTCGCCCTCCGGCGGGCCCTTTTTGCGCAGAATCTGGAAATTTTCTCCGGCTGAAAAATTTGTATGTCCTGATTCGTGTGATAGGAGAAGGGAGAGAGGTCGTTTGTGTTCATCTGGTACCGATGAGACGATCCACCGCTTGGTGGAAACATACAGCCCCATGCTGCTGCGGCTGCTGACTACTCATCCCACGTTTCGGGAAGCAGAGCATGAGAAAGCGTGGCTGATCCGCACTACCCTTCACCGGGCCTGCAACATCCGGAAGTCAGCGGCCCAGCGGAATCGCCCTCTGTAGGAGGCTGTTCTGGCAGTTGCACCGGAGGCGGAGGAGGGGGACCTCCTGGCCGCAGTCCGCACCCTGCTGGACAAGTATGGCGTGGTGATCCATCTCTATTACTATGAGGGGTATTCCATTCAGGAAATTGCAAACCTGCTGGGGGTGCCTGTCCCAACGGTAGGCACTCGCCTGGCCCACAGCCGCGGTGGCATTGCTGGTGCTGTCCGTATCTGCTGCAATGCTGTGGCTGTCTCCCACCCAGGTGGCAGAAGAAATGAATGACCCTCTGTTGGCGCAAGCCTTTGCAGGGGAGGACGCGGTGCTTCTCAGTGAGAGCGCCCAGGCAGGGGAGTACACCGTTACCTTGGACGGACTGGTCTCCGGGGCTGGAATTTCCAACTGGTGCAGCGACGTGGAGGAGAGCCGCACCTACGCGGTGGTGTCCATTGTTCGGACGGACGCACGCCCCTGACAGAGGACAACTATGAGGTACAGGCCAGCAGGACCTTTACCATCACACCGATGGTGGAGGGATATCCACCCCAATCGGTGAATATCTTCTCCCTGGACGGAAACTGCGCATCTTTTCTGCAGGATGGAAGAGCCTACTACGTGATGGACACGGAGAATGTCCAGATGTTTGCTGACCACACAGTGTATCTGGCGGTGTACCAGGGCTTTGTGCCCTCCTACAAGGAGTTCTCTGTGGCGGGGGGCGGCACGATCGCCATGCGGGAAGATGTGGTGGGCTGCATGTTCACCTTGCCTCTGGACCCGGCGCTGGCGGACCCGGAGGCCGTACAGGCCTTTTTGGAGGAGAAAGACATAGCCACGGAACCTTTGACCGACGAGGAATTGAAGGCGCTGGAGCAGAAAACCTCGGATGTCACTGCCACAGAGTCCCTGGCAGGGCTCTGGGATGGCAGTCTTCCTCCGGACTGGAGGGCCAATCCGGATAATACTGAGATCCTTCGGACGAAGCCCTCCGGTGCGGTACCGGCAGCGGAATGAAGTACATGCTGCAAAGCGGAGGAGCGGCCCTGTACCCTGCGGTTGTTGAAGGACTGGAAAATCCTGTATGAGGGGAAGGGTATCCTGTACAAATGGAATCCATGTTTTCTAAAATTTCCACCCTGCTTTGAAAAGCGATTCAGATTGGTGAAAGGGCTTTTCAATCAGGTGAGGGCGCCTAGGCTTTTCGCTCAGGCGCCTTCTTTTTCAGTTGGCCCAATGGGGCACGGCGTCTCACAAAAATGTACTGCCAGCGGCGGCCGCTTTTTGCTGCCCGGCTGGGTTTCAGCAGACCGATCTGATCGTATCAGCCCAGAGTGTGGGTGGGTACCCCGGACAGGTGGGACAGTTCCTGGATCGAATACTCCACCTTCATCCTGCCTTGCCGACAGTGGAGCAGTTAGCGAAGCGTCACAGCCAAGAAAAAATAAATTTCTTCCGGCAGGCGTTTAAATCTGATATACTGGGAGCAACGCAAATGGGAAGGAAGACACATCCTATGAAGATCGCGATTCTCTCCGACACCCATGGCCTGCTGCGGCCGGAGGTGGTGAAGCATCTGAAAACCGCCGACGTCATTCTCCACGGCGGGGATATCAATCGACAAGCAATTGTGGACGAGCTGTGGCAGTATGCTCCGCTCTACGTTGTCCGGGGTAACAACGATAAGGAGTGGGCGGAGACGATTCCCCACGATCTCACTGTCACCCTGGACGGCGTGACCTTTACCATGGTCCACAACAGGAAAGAGGTCCCGGCGGATCTCTCTGGGGTAGATGTGGTGGTATTCGGACACTCCCACAAATATATGCAGGAGGAGACGGACGGCCGCCTCTGGCTCAATCCAGGCTCCTGCGGCCCCCGGCGGTTCCATCAGGAGATCACCATGATGATGGCAGAGGTGGAGAACGGGAAGATCCGGGTGGAGAAGATTACCATTCCCCACGAGGCGAAGTGATGGAGTTGGGATTGACGTTTTCTCTCCAGCGCTTTTTGAACGTGAAAACGCCGGCTTGCGGCGCCGGCGTTTCCTGAGTAAAAGGTGATCAGTCCCAGTGACTGTAGCTGCCATATCCGCCCTGATTGCTCTCCAGGCCGGTCACTTTTCCGAAGGCGCTGATTTCCACCTCATACCGGGTGTCACCATTCAGAATGTCAAAGCTGTACTCATTCCAGAGCCCTTCCTGGTCGATCTCCTGGCCAACAACCTCTCCGCCGCCTGCAGCGGCCAGAGCGGTTTCGCGGGCTTTTGATACGTCAACCCGCAGCGCCAGGGAACCGATCAGCGCAGCCACCAGCACCACTACAACTACAATCCCGGCAATCATCAGGGTACGAACGTTTCCTCTCAGATTTTTCAACATGGTGATATCCCTCCATTTTGATTTGTTTTGTATCCTTCTTGTTTAAGTAACGTACCAAACGGTCCGTTTATTGCAGGAGCGGAGAAAAATTTTTCGGCCGAGGGAAGAATGGAAGGATTACCTGTGCCCACGCAGCTGGTGCATGGATTTTTGAAGAACTGGGAACCGGAGGAGCTGTGTGCCGCGATATCGAAGGAATGAAAGACTTAAAATATGAAAATTGAACGATTTCAAATTGACACAATCCCCGCAGTTTTATATGGGGAACCTGCTGAGAGAGGCTATCTGTTTCTTCACGGTCAGATGGGCCGCAAGGAGGAGGCGGAGGCCTTTGCCCAAGTGGCTTGTTCTAAGGGCTATCAAGTGCTGACCATCGACCTGCCCGCTCATGGAGAGCGGCAAAACCGGGAGGAGGAACTGCTTCCCTGGACGGCGGTGCCGGATATCCGGGCGGCGCTGGACTGGGCCGACCACCACTGGAAAACGGTCTCGCTCCGGGCAAACAGCATCGGAGCTTACTTCGCCATGCTGGCTTTTGACGCGCCGAGCCGGGTGCTGCTGGTCTCTCCCATTCTGGATATGGAGGACCTGATCCTGACCATGATGGGCTGGGCCGGCGTGACGGAGGGACAGCTGCAGGAGCGAGGTGAGATTGCGACTTCTTTCGGCCAGACACTATCCTGGAAATACCTGTGTTGGGTGCGGGAGTATCCGATCCACAATTGGACCTGTCCCATCCGTATTCTTTACGGAAACCAGGACAATATGACTTCCCGCCAGACGATTGACGGATTTGTCCGGCAGCACGATGCCGAGCTCACCGTGGTGGAGGGCGGGGAACACTGGTTCCACACACCTGAGCAATTGGCTATACTGCGGGAATGGGAGGAGATAGAGACATGAACACAGAAGAATGTCTGATCTGCAAGGCACCGCTGGAATACCTGACGCAGAGCCAGATAATGGAGTGCGCCATCTGCCATAAGAAGGAACCTAGCAAGACCCGCTGTGTAAATGGGCACTATGTCTGCAGCGACTGTCACACTCAGGGAATGGATCGTATCTTCGGCCTGTGTCTTGCTGAAACCTCCACAGACCCTGTCGCCATCGTCCGTCGGATGATGGACATGCCCTTCTGCCACATGCACGGCCCGGAGCACCATGTGATGGTGGGCGCGGCCCTTCTCACCGCCTACAAGAACGCCGGTGGTCAACTGGACCTGGAGCAGGCCCTCCAGGAGATGTACAGCCGGGGCAGGGAAGTCCCCGGCGGAGCCTGTGGATTCTGGGGTGCCTGCGGGGCAGGAATCAGTGCGGGGCAGTTTCTGGCCATCGTTACAGAGTCCACGCCTCTGGCTGTGGAGCCTTGGGGACTGAGCAATCAGATGACCGCCCGGGCGCTGGAGAACATCGGCAAGGCGGGTGGACCCCGATGCTGCAAGCGGGACTCTTTCCTGGCTATCCTGTCTGCCGTCGACTTTACCCGGGAGCACCTGGGGGTGGAGATGAAGCGGACCGTCCCTGTCTGCTCTTATAGTCCCCAGAACAACCAGTGCATCGGCAAGCGCTGTCCCTTCTCGGCGGCGGGCCGCAAAAAACCCAAAGTGGCCTTCCTCTGCGTCCACAATTCCTGCCGCAGCCAGATGGCGGAGGCCCTTGGGAAAAAGCTGGCCAGTGATGTGTTTGAGAGCTTTTCCGCCGGAACAGAACCCGGCAGTCAAATTAACCCCGACGCGGTGCGCCTGATGAAACAAGTTTACGGTATCAATATGGAGCAGACCCAGTACAACAAGCCCTTATTCGATCTGCCTGCCGTGGATATTGTGGTCACCATGGGCTGTAATGTCCAGTGCCCCACTCTGCCCTGTTCCCACCGGGAGGACTGGGGGCTGGACGACCCCAGCGGCAAGGAGGACGGCGTTTTTCTCACCGTCATGGCCCAGATCGAGGAAAAGGTCCTGGATCTGAAGCGCCGCATCCAGGCGGGAGAACTAGAATAACCCTGAAATAGAGATTGCCCGGAGATTCTGATGGTTCAGAATCTCCGGGCAGTTTTTGATCGTACAGGGGCACTTAGAAGGTAACAGTACGGCTGGGCTCGGTGAAGGAGGAGAAGGTGGCGGTGGCCTCCGTCAGAGCAAACACCATGGTGTTGCCGTCTCCAGGCGTGTAGGCGGAGCGGAGGTTGGGGTACTCATCCAGCATATGTTCCTGAGCAGCAATGTCAGGCACCTCGACCGCATTGGCTGTCACCCGCAGCCAGTGGCTGCCATCAAAGGCACAGATCTCTACTTTGGGATTTGCCAGCATCTGCTGTGCCACGTCTTTTTTCCGACCGGTCTGGATAGTGAGCTGGCCGTTATACATGTCAATGGTACCGAAGGGGCGCACCCGAGGCTGATCGGCGTCCATTGTGGCCAGGTAATAGGTACCGCAGGCTTTCAGAAACTTGTAGACTTCTTCCATGGGATATCCCTCCTTTTTCCTTATTTTATACCCCGGGCTCCGCAGCGTCAAGATTCCGCAGGGGAGCGGCAAAGCGGGACTAAGCAGCCGCAAGCGGTGCGCCTGCGGCTGTTTCCTGTTGATTCAATTGCCTATCACTTACAACTTTCTCCCACAGCAGGATTCAAATGTACCGGAGAGCGGCCAGCTTACCAGCTTGCCGCCTGGGAAAACAAGGCTGAGTTCAGCTATTTTTCCTACGTTGCTTCATATCAGTTACCTCCTGCTAAATATTCTTCCGCCATGTGAACTGCCGTGGCCCCATCAGCCGCCGCCGTTACCACTTGGCGCAGTGGTTTTGTCCGTACATCGCCTACGGCATAGACACCGGGGAGGTTAGTCTTTGTGGTTTCGTCTGCCATTACGTAGCCGCTCTGGTCCAGTTCCAATTGGCCCTGTACCAGCTCGGTGGCAGGCTTTCGGCCCACGCTGATAAACACACCGTCACAGAGAAGGGTAGTCTCCTTGGAGGTGTTTACATCCTTCAGCTTCACGCCGGTAAGATTCTTTTCATGGAGAAGCTCCGAAACGGTGCAGTTCCAGCGGAATTCAATGTTTTCCGCCTGCATCAGCGGCTGATGGTAGATCTTGGTGGCCCGCAGGGTATTCCGGCGATGGACCAGGATCACTTTTTTGGCAATGCGGCTGAGAAGCATGGAGTCTACGGCAGCGGAGTTGCCTCCACCCACAACGACTACCGTTTTGCCCTTGTAGCGCATCCCATCGCAGGCGGCGCAGTAGGCCACGCCCCGACCGATGAGGGCGGCCTCGTTGGGGAGGCCCAGCTCTCTGGGATTTGCACCGGTAGCCAGTACTATGGTCCTGCCGTAGAACGTACCCGCACTGGTTTCTAATACCTTGGGGGCGGCGGTGAGATTCATGCGCTTCACCTGGGCATACTCGCTCTTGACACCGAAGTGTTCTGCCTGCCGCTGCATCTTTTCCGCCAGGGTGAATCCGTCAATCCCGTCTTCAAAACCGGGATAGTTGTCGATCTCCTCCGTCAGGGCCATCTGTCCGCCAGCCGAGAGCTTTTCTAGTACCAGGGTGTCCAGTCCAGCCCGGGAAGCATAGAGAGCTGCCGTGTAGCCACCGGGGCCGCCGCCCACCACGATCATATCGTAGATATGGATCTCACTCATGAAATTTGCCTCCTTACTTTTCCAGAGCCTCCTGAATGAATTGGTCGATAGCCGCCTTAGACCCGGGGTTTACCACGGAGTCCAAAGCTTTTCCGTTCTTGTACAGGATCAATGTGGGAAGTATCTCTACTCGCTCCGTCTCAGCCAGCTGACTTTCCTCGTCAATGTTGACCTTGGTCACCTCAATGCGGTCACCGTATTCCTCAGCGATTTTCTCATAGGCCGGCCCAATCCGGCGGCAGTAGCCGCACCAGGGAGCCCAGAAATCCACCAGGACGGGCTTGTCCCCATTGATCATCTGCTGGAATTGTTCCTTGTTGATGTTGATAGCCGCCATGTTGGTCAGATCCTTTCTTTTGTTTGGCCTTAGTATATCCAAAAGCCGGCGGCTTTCTGTGATGAAATCACACAAGACCAGATCCGCTGTAAATACGCAGGGCGTGAGAGCCTGGAGCAAAAGTCTTGACAAGTGAGCATAAAACACTATAATGAACAATGTTCAAGTTGGGGGGTGGTTAGATGAATACCGTTGTGACGTCGAAAGAAAAAATTTTAAAAACCAGTCGGGAGTTGATTCAGCAGCAGGGCTGGTCTGCAATCAATATCCGCTCAGTGTCGGAGGCCTGCGGAGTGTCGGTAGGATCTATCTACAACTATTTTGACTCCAAGACGGCTCTGGTGAGTGCGGCTGTGGAAAGCGTCTGGTGGGAGATATTCCATCGGCCGGCGGATGCTGCCGTATTTCAGGACACCCTGACCTGCGTTACCTGGATGTATGAGCGGCTGGAATACGGTTGCGAGCACTATCCCGGCTTTTTCACCCTGCACTCACTGGGCTTTATGGGAGAGGACAAGTCAGATGGGTGTGAGAAGATGCAGCAGACCTGGCGACATATTTTGGATGGGCTGTGTTCTGTCCTGAAACGGGACATTAATATCCGGCCGGATGCCTTTACCGAACAGTTTACGGCGGAGAAATTTGCGGATCTCCTGTTCTCCCTGATGCTATCCGCATTGCTGCGGCAGGACTATGACCCCACGGCTGTGCTGGAGATCGTCCGCAGGACCCTTTATTAAAATTCCCACAGAATGGTGGGAATTTTATATCCTGGAAATTGAACATTGTTCACTTAAAAGGAGAAAGATGATGAAAGTAAAACGAAATACGCTCTTACTTCTGGCCTGCCTGGTTTGGAGCGCGGCGGGGTTCAATATACTTCGCATTGGCTTGATGGCCTATCCGGCCTATTTTACGGTGTTAAATTGTCTGCTGTCTGTGCTGATTTTTGCCGTATTTCAGAAGTTTATCTTTGGAAAACTGGTAAAAAAACACACAGTGAGGATTACTTCCTATCTGGGAGAGCGGCATTTTTGTCTGAAATTCTTTGACAGAAAGGCTTTTGCTACGATGATGGTCATGATGACCGGCGGCATTGGCCTACGCTTAAGCGGACTTGCGCCGGAGCGGTTTATTGCCGTCTTCTATACAGGCCTGGGCGCTGCGCTTTTGCTGGCCGGAGTGTTATTTGGACGCAGCTATGGCAAGGCAGCCTTTACTTCCGTCGCGGTGCAAAACGGTATAGAACAAAAAGGAGCGTAAAGAATGCAGGCAATTATGGAAACTCTGTTTGATGCCTTCTATCTGGTCTTGGTTATTACCATCGGAATTCTGATGCTCCGGGGCAGCAAGGGAAATCATCAGTTCCGATTGTTTGGCTTCATGGCGGTGGTGCTGGGGGCGGGCGACGCATTCCATCTCATTCCCCGAGCGGTTGCTCTGTGTACCACAGGCCTCGAACACTACACCGCTTCCCTGGGGCTTGGAAAGTGGATTACCTCCATCACCATGACGTTTTTCTATGTGCTGCTCTACTATGTGTGGCGGCAGCGGTACTGTGTCAAGGGGCAGAGTGGCCTGACTGCCGCGGTGTATGTTCTGGCCAGTTTGCGGATCCTTCTGTGCATGATGCCACAGAATCGGTGGCTCAGCGCTGACGCACCTCTCTCCTGGGGGATCTACCGCAATATCCCCTTCGCCCTGCTGGGGTTTGTGGTAATTGTGCTGTTTTATCGCAGCGCTAGGGAACATGGGGATTGGGCGTTCCGTTGGATGTGGCTGACCATTGCACTGAGTTTTGGCTTTTATATCCCGGTGGTGCTGTGGGCGGACGTCATCCCTATGATCGGGATGCTCATGATTCCCAAGACCTGCGCCTATGTCTGGACGGTGCTGATCGGATATTTCGCTATGAGGCGGGAATGCAGATAGAGAAGAAAACCACATAGAGCGTTACATGGATACCATGCTGCTGGCGGTGCAGCACCGGCTTTTGGTATTGCCCATGAAGTGGGGGACCGCATTGGTTCTCCACTTTTTCCATATCGGCGTATCCATGAACTGAGGTGTTAGCAGAGAAAGAGCCAATTTAGCTGAAACGCTTGACACAAGAAAATTTTTGGCTTATAACTTAACAAAGTTAACTATGAGCAGGGGCAGTGATAACATGGAATGGACAGATATGATGCATTATCAACAGCAGATCCAAAAGATCATGAGGTCTCTGCTGCCTGTGCGAAAGTCTGTGCTAACAGCCAGTGAATGTGAACTCTTGGCTCGGCTGTACCTGCAGCCGGAACAAAACACGCCAGTTTTGCTCAGCCGGAGCAGTGGTATGAAAATAGAAGCGGTGAGCCGTTGCCTCAAGGGACTCTATGAGAAAGACTGTGTACGCAAACAGCGGCAGACAACGGATGAGAGGAGCTATCGGCTTTTTATCACAGAAACCGGTCTTGTCCAACTGAGGCAGGGGTATGAGAGTATTTTACAGCCCTTTTACGATCTTTGGCGCAGCTCCGGGGAAGATTTTGAGGCGTTTATGTATTATGCGGATAAACTTGCCGCACACATTGAGAAAGGACAGAGAAAGACCCGTGACCATGAAATTTTATGATGCACTGCAGATGGATCCCGCCGTGCTGAAACGGGAGATTGCAGCCTGTAACACAAGGTTGGAAAAAACATATTACTGGATTGCAATGACAGTACGTTCTGTGCTGATCGTGGTTTTTGCCATTGTGTTTATTAGCTTACTGTCCGGGGTGTTTGGGGCTGATAACACTCCCATGGCAGTGACATTATTCTGCATGATGCTGGGCATTCGCTTTGTCAATTTTGAATACTGCGTTAGAGATTCGCTCCTGACCCTGGCAGCCGCACTGGCCATTCTGGTACTGGCTCCCTGCGCGGCGGCGGTGCTTCCGCCAGCCTTTTTGATCCCACTGCATTTCACGGCCTTTTTTGCGCTGCTCTATATGACCACCCAGCGGCCTGAAATGGGGAACGGCGGCTTATACAGCTTTGCCTACATCTATCTGACGGGCAACCCGGTTGCAGGAGAGGCTCTCATTCGCCGTGTTTTTTTGGCCCTGGTGGGGTATTTGATCTGCGGTGCGATCCTGTTTGCAAAACACCGTAATCGGCACAAAACAACTCGTTTCCACCATGTAGTGCGGAAGTTTGATCTTTCCGCACCGATCCATCTGTGGCAGCTGCGTATGGCGCTTGGCGTGAGCCTGGTGATGACTGTGGGACAGGTATTTGGCGTGGAGCGGTTTATGTGGATGGGATTTGCATGTGCGTCGCTGCTGTCAGAATATCCATACTCCGGAAATACAGCTGTCCGGTTCAGGCAGCGGATCGTGGGGGCAGTTGCGGGTTCCAGTGCGTTTTTTGTCCTTTATTTACTGACTCCCGAAGCATTTCATTCTTTGATAGGTCCATTAGGGGGACTGTGTCTGGGGTTTTGTACAGACTATCGGTATAAAACGGCAATGAACTGCTTTGGTGCGCTGATGCTGGGCGCTGGGATCTATGGACTTGAGAAAGCGGTGTTCCTGCGTATCGTAGATACCTTACTGGGTGTAACGTTTGGACTGGTATTTGCTGCGATCTTCCATCAGCTGGCAGCGGTCAGATTTTTACCCGATCCGAAAGAAGAGTAACGGAAGGTGAGAGACTGTTCTTTGTTTTCTCTGCCTATGCCTGCACATCTTCTGCCTGCACCTCGGTTTCACCGACTCGGATGAAAAACCCTCTGGAAGGCTGTCGGACACTCGGGTGTTCCAGTACTTCAGCACCGATTCCGGAGCGCAGCACTGGAAGGACACCAGTGGAAACAGCCGGAATGAGAATCGGTTCATATTTCTTTCTGTTGAAGCCTAGTTCAAAATGGCCTTCCGAAGGTTCCCGGCGACTGCCAATCATAACTGCACCCCACCGGCTTAGGTGGTATAGTACACCACTCCTCAAAGGATGCGCCCACACTGCTGACTACCACCGGGGAATAGAGGGAGTCCGGCCGTTTTCTCTTGCCATCGATGGTGCCCTGAATGCACTGTTTAAACAGACCAGCATTTCCTGGAGTGTACCAAGACTTCTGGCCTGATATAGCAGCCCATCTTCTTGAGGGAAAGATCCACACTACCGCCCGGGGTGAACCGGTTAAAGTTCGGCTCGAAAATGCCACACAGTTGTGGCAGCAGGCGGCGGTGAGGGTGCTGGCGATCCCCAGGAACTTTAGTTGCTGGTTCCGACTGCCCAGCACATCCGCAGGGCAGAAGACTTGCCACATTGGATTTGATCTCCCGGGAGGAGAGGCGAACCAGCCGAACAGTGCACAAAAAGTGGCCCGCGGCAGAAAAGTTTTCATTGCCGTGAGCCACTGCTGTCTGTTTTTGATTGATTCGTTGGTTCAGGATGGGAACTTGTCGGCCATCATCACAGCTTCAGATTATCTACCCAGTTTTTCAGCTCCGCTTCGCTGGGCCGTCCGTTGAGCATTCGGCCGTTCAGAATCCGGGCGCCGGGGGCGCTGACCTGTAAACCTGCCGCCACTTTGTCCAGCCCGCTGCCGCCGGAGGTGGCGAAGAGTACGATGGTCTTACCGGAGAAGTCGTAACTTTCCAGGAAGGTGTTGATGATGGTGGGGGCCGTATACCACCAGATGGGGAAACCCAGGAAGATGACATTGTAGTCCGCCACAGGAGCGTTGTGATCTGCCAGAGGGGGACGGAAAGAGGAATCCCTCATCTCCATGCTGCTGCGGGAGTGCTTATCCATCCAGTTCAGATCAGCGCTGGTATAAGGAACGGCGGGCTTGATCTCATAGAGGTCTGCGCCGGCGGCCTTTGCAAGGACCTTCCCGGCCTTTGCGGTGGTGCCGCTGGCGGAAAAATAGGCGACCAATGTTTTGCTCATAAAAAAACCTCCTTTGCCGCTATTGTAAGCCCCTTGCCCCAAAATGTAAAATGCTCAATTTAAATCCGCAATCATGCGTAAAAAGCATAGATGCCTGCAGTCTGGCAAGCAGAGGTGACGATAAAACGAGATCAGGTTTCTTGCTGTTTTTCCAGAGAGTATGTATAATAAAATGATAGCAAGAATTATCCTGCGATTTACGCTGGCCCATGAAGATCCTGAATTTTTCCATGCAATGCCAGTGCTATTTTGCTCAACGCAATTATCTGCTTTACCTATGAGGGAATGACTATGGAATTTTCCAGTTTATTTCCCGCAAGGGTGGTTTCGTTTGTTACAAGGGATGGAAAGGAATGTTGCACAAACGATGCCGGAAGTATAAGACGGGAGTGGCAAACGAACAAGGAGTTCTGAAAATTTTACAAGGAGGAACACGTAAATGAAACTTTATGAGATGACCTTCAGTCCCACCGGCGGTACCCAAAAGGTTGCCGATCTATTGACAAAGGCATTGGACGGTGAGCGCACCGCCGTGGATTTGACAGACAGCGGAGCGGATTTCTCTGCCGTAACGCTGACCCCGGAGGATGTGGCTGTAATCGCCGTGCCGTCCTACGGCGGACGGGTGCCTGGGCCGGCTACTTGCCGCCATAAAAGGAGGCGGCGCTCGTGCGGTGCTCGTATGCGTATATGGCAACCGGGCCTATGAGGATACCCTGGCGGAACTGGAGGACACTGCCAAGCAGGCGGGCTTCCAGGTCGTAGCCGCGGTGGCGGCCATTGCGGAGCACTCTATCGCCCACCGCTATGCTGCCGGACGGCCTGATGCGGAGGATGCAAAACAGCTTCAGGCATTTGCAGGCAAGATCCGGGAAAAACTGTCCGCCAGCGACTGTACAGAACCCAGGATTCCCGGCAACCGACCCTATAAAAAGGCCGGCGGTTCCGGCATGGTGCCCAGCCCTACCAAGGAGTGCACCAACTGCGGCCTCTGCGCAAAGAAATGTCCGGTGCAGGCCATTGACCCCAGTGATCCCAAACGCACTGACAAAGATACGTGTATTTCCTGTATGCGGTGTGTTTCCATTTGTCCCCAGTCGGCCCGGAAGGTCAATCCTGTGATGTTGGCGGCGGTGGATGTGGCCCTGAAAAAGGTGTGCTCAGATCGGAAAGAGGGAGAGCTGTACATCTGACGGAGAATCAAAGGAGCCGGAGACCATAGTCGGTCTCCGGCTCCTTCTTTCTCTTTCCATACTTTACGCCGTCTCAGACTTGTGGTTTTGAGCATAGTAGAAAAAATACTGCTGCATGATCCCGGCGGTATCACCATACCGGACAAAGGGGTCCCGGCCCTGATATTCCTGACGGATGATCTTCTTGATCCAAGTATCCACCGGGGCGCAGGCAGTCCGGCCATAGGCAAACAGCGCCACACAGTTGGCCACCTTTACCCCGACACCCTTTACCTGTTCCAGGGCCGCAATCAATTCATCGTCCGGAAGAGCAGCGATTCCCCCTAGGTCCAGGCTGCCCGAGAGGACCTGCTCCACCGCGTCGCAGAGGTAGGGAGCCCGGTATCCGGCTTTGCAGGCTATGTAGTCCTCTGAACGCGCATCCTTCATCTGCAGTGCCGTGGGGAACGTATAAAGCGTTTCAGTAGGGGTCTGGATTCTGGCACCATACCGCCGGCTGAGCATCTCCACCACAGAACGGATGGCCGGGATGCTTTTGCGCTGGGAGATGATGAAGGTGATCAGCATCTCCCAGGGGTCCTGGCGCAGAATGCGGATGCCTGCGCCGGACTGGGCTGCCAGGTCCAGAAAAGAGTCCTCGGCCGGAATGGTCTTGCTGATCTCCCGGTAATTCCGGCTCAGATCGAAATAGGGACACCAGATGTGATCCCAGGTATCCGGATCGCAGCTCACCTGGTAGTGTTCCTCCGAAGTCTTCCGGATATACAGCACCTCACCTCCGGTGATGAATCGATACGTACCTCCCGGCAGCGGAACGACCCGGAAGCACTGGCCGCTGTTGGTGATTTTGTGCAAGTCAAATAGATCAGAAATACGGACTTCCATTGGGGTTCTCCTTTCAGAAATCACCGAATCATGCCTCTTCTTTACAAAGAGTGGCCAGATTTTCACGGAGTTGTTCCAGAAACAATTCCATGGCTCTGGAGAAAATCTGGGATTTCTTCCACACCAAATACATCCCCAGCTCCAGTTTGGGTTTCAGGGGCCGGAAGCAGAGGTTGCTGCCGGTGGTATTTATCAGTTTGTCCAGGGTAAAGACATATCCCATCCCTTCGTCCACCATCAGGGAGGCATTATAAATCAAATTGTAGGTGGCCACAGTGTGGAGTTCTGTCGGTTCCTTCTGAAGCCAGCGGTACAATCCGCCTTTGTTGTCCGCCTGTCGGGAGAGAATCAGGGGCTTGTCCCACAGATCCTGGGGTGAGATCGCCTCTTTCTCAGCCAGAGGGCTGTTGCGCTGCATCAAAACGCCCCAGGTGTCTTTCATAGGCAGCTCCATATAGTGATACTTTCCCTTGTCAATGTCGCCCAGAAGGATCCCAAAGTCCAGCAGACCTTTGTCCAGACGCTCACACACGTCCACGGCGTCGCCGCTGACGATGTGAAAGAGAATGCCTGGATAGTGCTTCTGAATCTGATGGGCTGTTCTGGCAATCTGCCGTACTCCGTCAGTCTCGCCGGTGCCGATATAAATGTCACCGCTGACGGTTTCATCGGACTGAGTGAGTTCTTTTTCTGTCCGGCCTACCAGGTCCAGAATTTCCTCTGCCCGCTTTCGCAGCAGCATACCGTCTTCGGTGAGCGTGATTTTCCGGTTTCCTCGGATCATCAGCTGCTTGCCCAATTCTTCCTCCAGCTCCCGGAGCTGCCGGGAGAGTGTGGGCTGGGTCAGGTGCAGGGACTGGGCTGCCGCTGAGATATTCTGTTCCCTTGCTACCGCAAGGAAGTATTGCAGTACTCTCAATTCCATAGGGATTCCTCCTAATGACTGCATTATATCCTGGATAAATATAGTTTTCAAGCATAACTAGGTATTCTTTATAGGTATTTGTTATTGGATCTAGCGGATGTTAAAATGGAGTTGACAAAATAAATGATTAGGAGTGTAAGATGGATTTAGAAGCATTTTTGGAACATCTCAACAGTGGAAAGCCGGTGATTGGCGGCAGTGAGGCGCATTTATTCATGCACGGTGTCAGCCAGGAGGCCCTGGAGATCACGGCAGAGATCAATGGCAGCTACCATGAGCCGGAAAAGCTGCGAGCTCTTTTCTCCAAGCTGATCGGCAAGCCGGTGGATGAGAGTTTTGGACTGTTCCCGCCCTTTCATACAGACTGTGGAAAGAACATCCACATCGGCAAACACGTATTTATCAACATGGGCTGCAAATTCCAGGATCAGGGCGGCATTTTTATCGGAGACGGCGCGCTCATTGGCCATAACGTGGTGCTGGCCACGCTGAACCACGCCATGTCTCCCAATCATCGCGGTACTATGATTCCTGCCCCTATTCACATCGGGAAGAACGTCTGGATCGGTTCCAACGCCACTGTCCTGCCCGGCGTGACCATCGGGGACGGCGCCATTGTGGCAGCTGGTGCCGTGGTGACCAAGGACGTTCCGGAAAACACCATTGTGGGCGGCGTACCCGCCAGGGTGATGCGCCACTTAAGTGAGGAGGAGCTGCAATGAGCAAGAAGGTTTTGGTCATCTCCACCAGCCCCAGGAAGGGCGGCAACTCGGATGTCCTGGCGGACGAATTTGTCCGCGGAGCCCGGGAGGCGGGGAACAGTGTGGAAAAAATCACGCTGATCGATAAGACTATTGGGTTCTGCAGGGGGTGCCTTGCCTGCCAGAGCACTCAGCACTGCGTCATCCACGACGACGCGGATGCCATCGCTCAGAATATGCTAACAGCGGATGTTATCGTATTTGCCACTCCCATCTATTACTACGCAATGTGTGGCCAGATGAAAACCATGCTGGACCGGTCCAATCCGCTGTTTTCCGCTGATTATGCATTCCGGGATATTTATCTGCTTGCCGCCGCGGCGGAGGAGAATGAGCACACCGTGGACGGAGCGGTCACCGGTCTCATGGGCTGGATTGACTGCTTTGAAAAGGCCCGTCTGGCGGGAACGGTATTTGCCGGCGGTGTGACCTCCGTGGGGGAGATCCAAGGCCATCCTGCGCTGAAAAAGGCGTACGAGATGGGCAAGAATATTTAATGGTTCAGGAGGACAAGGAACATGAATTCCAAATATAACGGATATTCTTTCCAACTGCGGGGGAACGTCACCCGAGAGAAAGTACGGTTTCACAATCGCTATGGCATCGAGCTTTGCGGGGATCTGTATCTGCCCAAGAAAGCCGCCGGAAAACTCTCTGCCGTGGCCGTGTCCGGGCCCTTCGGTGCCGTGAAGGAGCAGAGTTCCGGCCTGTATGCCGAGGAACTGGCTTCTCGGGGATTTGCCGCTTTGGCCTTCGATCCCTCTTTTACCGGGGAGAGCGGCGGTGAGGTGCGGAATGTAGCATCTCCCGACATCAACACCGAGGACTTCTGCGCTGCGGTGGACTACCTCTCCACCCGGGACTTTGTGGACCCGGAGAAGGTAGGGATCCTGGGCATCTGCGGATGGGGCGGCATGGCCCTGAACGCCGCTGCTATGGACCCCCGAATCAAGGCTACTGTTACCTCTACCATGTACGACATGACCCGGGTAAGCGCAAAGGGCTATTTTGATGCTGCCGACAGTGCCGATGCCCGGTATGAGACAAAGAAAGTCCTCAGCGCCCAGCGAACGGAGGATTATAAAAACGGAACTTACGCCCGGGCTGGCGGTGTGGTGGACCCGCTGCCGGAGGACGCTCCTTTCTTCGTGAAGGACTACTATGACTACTACAAGACAGAACGGGGCTATACAGAGCGCTCCCTTAACTCCAACGATGGCTGGAATGTGACATCGTCCCTGTCCTTCCTCAACATGCCCATTCTGCACTACAGCAATGAGATCCGCAGTGCCGTACTGGTGATTCACGGGGAAAAGGCCCACTCCTGCTATTTCAGCAAGGATGCTTTTGCTGACATGGTGAAGGACAATCCCTACACCGACAATAAGGAGCTGCTCATCATCCCCGGCGCAGTCCACACGGACCTCTACGACCGGAAAGATATCATTCCCTTTGATAAGATCCAGCAGTTCTTCCAGACATATTTACAGTAAGCACCGGAGGAAAAAGATGATGGTGAGAGGTTTGTGCATACTCCTTGCCATTTTTATGCTTTCGGCCTGTGGGGCGGTGAAGGTTTCCGCAGAGCCTGAACAGATGCAGCCACAGGAAATGATTGCAGAATCGGAAACGGATTCTGCTGGGCAAGAAGCCGAATCCCCTCTTGCAGAAGAATCCCGGGAATCGGAACAAGTGAGAGATTCAGAGTCTGAACAGCAGGAGGAGCAGGTTGCCGGTTCAGGCGCGGAGAGACCTTCCAAGAAAGTGTTCGAGGTGGAGCAAGCCGGAAATGTCCATCCTGAAGAGCCGAAAACTGAGTCGGCTGATTCGGGCACAGAGCTGTTGCCATCGGAAGAGACTGACGAAACAGTGCAGGGCGAATCGCTGGAATCCGGTCAGGAGGAATCCGCTTTGAAAATCACCATTGGAGACTATGAACTGTTGGCTACCTTTGCGGACAACAGCTCCGCCGAGGCGTTCCGGGAACTGCTGGCCCAGGGACCGCTGACCATTGAGATGGAAGATTACGGGGGGTTTGAGAAGGTAGGCCCTCTTGGCACGACGCTGCCCCGGAACGATACGTCTATCACCACACAACCCGGCGATGTGATCCTCTACCAGGGCAATCAAATCACCATTTACTATGGAACTAACTCCTGGAGTTTTACCAGGCTTGCCAGGATTGATGATCCCTCTGATCTGCGGGAAAAGTTGGGGGATGGAGCAGTTTCCGTTACATTTTCACTTGAATAGGAGGCATTTCAGATATGGCAGTGAAACAGACGGCGGGCAGAGAGGCGCTGGGGGAGTTTGCCCCCAAGTTTGCCCAGCTCAATGACGATGTGCTTTTTGGTGAGGTCTGGAGCCGGGAGGACAAGCTCTCCCTGCGGGACCGGTCTCTGGTTACGGTAGTGGCCCTGATGTCTCAGGGGTTGGTGGACAACTCATTCCAGTACCACTTGGCTACCGCCAGAAAAAACGGCATCACCCGGCAGGAGATTGCGGAGATTCTGACCCACGCGGCCTTTTACGCCGGTTGGCCCAAGGCTTGGGCGGCATTCCGCATGGCTAAGGAGGTCTGGGCTGACGAGGACGCCGGTGACGGCGGCAAGGCGCAGCACCAGAAGGAGATGGTGTTCCCCATCGGGGTGCCAAACGACGGCTTTGCCCAGTATTTTGTGGGGCAGAGTTATCTGCAGCCTCTCTCCACCAGCCAGGTAGGGGTGTACAATGTGACCTTTGAGCCGGGCTGCCGCAATAACTGGCACATCCACCATGCCGATCAGGGCGGCGGACAGATTCTTCTCTGTGTAGCTGGCCGAGGTTATTATCAGGAGTGGGGCAAAGAGGCCAGGGAGCTGCATCCGGGCGATGTGGTCAACATCCCCACGGGGGTGAAGCACTGGCACGGCGCCGCGGCTGACAGCTGGTTCTCACATCTGGCCCTGGAAGTACCGGGGGAAAACTGTTCCAACGAGTGGTTGGAGGCGGTCGCCGACGCAGAGTATGCCAAGTTGGGCTGAATCGCTCACGCCCTCTTTTACAGATCCCATCCACATCACGGGGAAAACGCCTGTCAGTTTATCTGACAGGCGTTTTTTCAAATTCAGGGGAATGTTTGTCCTGTTTTCCAGCGTCAAGCTCTTGTACTGTGGTATCATGAAAGGGTGGATAAGATGCGTGACGTGTCTGGGAGGCTCATCTCGGTCAGCCCGGACATTCCACTGCATGTCTCCCGCTTTTTCCCCCGCCACCACATAACGGACTGCCCGCCCATTGCCGGTGGGCACTGTCTATCGTCTGGCTGATGTGGCGCGGGAAAAGTTGCGGTATGTCTATACTGGCAACTGTTGAAAACCAATTGAACAGGAGGGATCTTTCATGCGCAAAAATTTCGGAGCAAAACCCTGGACGTATCCCCAGCTGGTCTTTATCCTTGCCACCTACGGTGAGGATGGCACCCCCGACGCCATGAACGCGGCCTGGGGCGGGATCAGCGATGACAGGGAGCTATCCATGTGCATCAGCGCCGAGCATAAAACCACGGCCAATATCCTGGCCCGGAAGGCCTTCACCGTCAGCATGGCCACGGCGGAGCAGATGACGGCCTGCGACTATGTGGGCATCGAATCCGGCAACAGCCTGGCAAACAAAGTGGAAAAGGCGGGCTGGCACACCACAAAATCGGAATTTGTGGAGAGATTTCCTGAACTTTCCTTATTTTACAGGCTTTTCAGCCCATTAGATAGTGAAATGATATGTATTTTCCCTTATTTTTGCCCTTATGCGGAATCCGTAAGGGAAATAAGGGAAATTTTTGTTTAAGCGTTGCTCGCTACTTTATCAAGAAGTCTTGCGGAATCCCGTTTTGCTTTTCTTGTTGAGTGAGCGTAAATATTCATTGTGGTACTGACATCAGAATGTCCTAACAGTTCCTGTACATCTTTCGGAGCCGCCCCGTTGGAGAGCAGGTTGCTGGTATAGGTGTGACGTAACTGGTGGAAGTGAAAATCTTCAAATCCTTCCAGCTTCTTTGACACTGACCTGCAAGCAATGCCGAGTGTACTCGGCAGTTCCAGACTACCATCCGGTCTGAGGCAGACAAAGGATATTTCTTTATAATCTGCCGGGACTTCCTGTGTTCCGTCAAGGTGATAGTATTCATAATACACCCTGTTTTTCACATGCACCTCTTTGTAGTAGTTGCGGTGGTAAAGTTCCCCGTACTGCATCCGGCTTTTCAGTTGTTCCCGTCTTGCTGCTTTCAATATTTCAGTCAGTGTATCTCCAAAATCAACAATCCTTACTTTCTTTCGCTTGGTTGTTCCAATCACATTTTTATGCTTCGTTCCGTCATAACGGATACTGCGTTTTATGGTCAGGCATTGTTCTTCAAGGTTGATGTCCTGCCATGTAAGACCACAGGTTTCCCCGATACGAAGTCCTGCATAATATGCGATCTGAATCGGCAGAATTGCAGGTGGATTTTTCTTTTCCAGATACTTGATAAGCCGCTCGTAATCCTCATGTGAAATCGGCTGTGTACCTTCTTCTACCTCATCATCAGAAAAGAGGTCAACTTCCTCTGCCTGTCGTTTCAGCTTGATATATTGCATTGGATTGAAACTGATTAACTGTTTTGGAAATACTGCAAAACGGAAAGACTGCTGTAACACTGCGGAAAAAGAATGGATATAATCTTTGCTATATCCTTTTCGCACTTTTCCATCCGGAAACTCGCCACCGAATGTAAGCAGGTCGAGAAAACTCTGTAAATGTTCAGCGGTAACTGTTTTTAACTT
>OOBW01000304.1_pt1 | contig 42961 bp, 34 predicted proteins | sample 1671701 | NCBI WGS metagenome assembly OOBW01 (sample SAMN06348183, study PRJEB24527) | human gut metagenome | biome: human gut; feature: ankylosing spondylitis patient; material: feces | host: Homo sapiens | place: China | collected 2015-10 | reverse complement strand
CCGAAGATAGTTAGCTGGAAACGGCTTGTGAAAATAGGTAGTCGCCGACTTGAACGGAAGGCTCTGAGAGAAATCTCAGGGCTTTTTTGTTGTGTCTGTAGAATAACAGAGAAATTCTTTGTGGAAAGTGCTGCGGGCGGGATGCTTGACAGAACGATTGCATTGGCATACATTGAGAGTGTGATAGACGGGAAAGGCAGGATGGGTGGTGTATGAATAAATCGGAAAGGAAACGGATGCTTTGTGTCTCGCTTGCGGCGGGCGCGATACTTCTGTGTGGTGTGCTGCTCGTTCTGCTGATGCGTTATCAGCACACTTCTACAGTCCGCCCACAAGACCAATATGTGGGGCAGATTCCGTATTTTTACAGCACGGTGGACGCGGACAATGACGGTGTGGATGACCAGACAGATGTGCTCGACAATGCGCTGGCCTATGTGGATACCCGTCCAAAATACAAGAGCCGTTATTATCAGACCGGATATCCGGACGATGGCTATGGCGTGTGTACCGATGTGGTGGCTTTTGCGCTGAAAAATGCCGGATATGATCTGCAGGCGCTGGTGGACGCCGATATCCGAGAGCATCCGCAGTGGTACGATATCCGGCAGCCGGATGCCAACATTGATTTTCGCCGGGTGAGAAATCTGAAGGTGTTTTTTGCGCATCATGCGGCTGCACTGACCACGGATGTGTCCAGGACCGAGGAATGGCAGGGCGGCGATCTGGTGATCTTTGAAAACCATATCGGCATCGTGTCCGACCGGAGAAATAAAAACGGAGTGCCCTACATCATTCACCACAATGCCCCCTGGCAGGCGGCTTACGAACAGGACATTCTGGAGAAACGCACCGACATCGTGGGCCATTACCGGATCTCGGAATAATACGCCAAAAGCGGCCCCGCCGCGTTGTGGATGCAACGTGACGGGGCCGCTTTGCGATATAATAATGGAGAAGAAACCGAAGAAAATTCCGATTATTCCAGACCGGCCATCTGCTTGATGGCCTTCATGGCGAAGGTCAGGGTGCGGCCCATGGCAACACCGGCCATCAGGCAGGGATAGTTGTTGGCGAAGAAGCTGCCGGACATATCACCAGTGATGTAGAGGCCTGCCATGGGCTGGTTGTTGGTGTCCAGAGCCTGGCCCTTGTCGTTGATGGCAATGCCCTGCTCGGTGGTCAGCAGCGATGCGCCCAGCCAGCAGCCATAGAAGGGAGCGGTGCGGATGGCGCTCAGACGGTAAGCAGGCTTGCCGAAGTCCTCGTCGTTCTGCTTGTCGTACAGCTCGTTATAGCGCTCCACGGTAGCCAGGAAGGTTTCCTTGGCAGCACCGGTAAAGCCCATCTTGTCAGCCAGCTCGTCCAGCGTATCGCACTTGAACATCAGACCTGCTTCGATGTGCTTCTCCATGGTAGAAGTGACCATCTGAGGCATATTACGAGACATGGCAGAGCAGCCGATGGTGTGGAAGCGCTCAATGTCCTCGGCAAAGTTTGCGTCGTGGATCTGCGCATAGACGCGGCCCGGCTGGTGAGAAGCGGCATAGACGATGTCGTTGTAGGGGCAGCTCTCGTTGGCGAAGCGCTCACCGTTGCGGTTGACCTTCAGGAACGGCTGGGTGCCGGTGTTGTACTGGCTGACGGTGCCGGGGAAAGCCTTGCCGCCAAAGGCACTCTCGCTGTCCACATAACCGGCATCCACGCCGGGAGCCACGATGCCGCGGTCAAACAGCATGGGAGCGGATTCCTTGTCCAGGTTGGCACCGGCCCACACAGCAGCGCGGATGCCGTAGCCCTTGGTGGCGGGGGAGTAGGAGCAGGCGGTGGTCACGCTGGTGCCCAGCGGATCCAGCTGCTGCATCATGTACGGGTTGCCAGCGTAGCCGCCGCAGGCCAGCAGAACGCCCTTGGCTGCGTTGTAGCGGATGAAGTGGTCGTCGTCCATGTTCTGAGCGATGACGCCGGTGATGCGGCCGGAGTCGTCTTTCTCCAGCTTGGCCAGGCTGACCTTGAAGTCCACATCGTAGCCCAGCTCCTGGATGTACTGCAGCAGCAGCTCGTTGCGGGCCAGACCGGATTCCCGCTCGCTGGCCATGTAGTTGTGCTCCTCTACGGGGAACAGGTAGTCGGTGTTGTGCTCTGCATTCTCAGCAGGCCATGCAGCCTCGCTGCCGGAGGTGAAATCGCAGACCCAGCCGTACTTGTCTTCCAGGATGCTCCGCATAAAGTCGTGCATGGCGGCGGACTCATTGATCCAGGTGCGGACAACGCGCTGGTCGCACTTGCCGGAAGCGTAGCGGGAGATCTCGCTCAGCAGCTTGGCACGGTCGAAGGGCTCCTCACCGGCAGCCTTGGCTGCGGCGGAGTCGATGGCGCCGTACCAGTGGCGGGTGTCCTGCACGTTGCCGTTCTGCTCGATGATGCGGAAGTTCAGGCCGTTGGCGGCTGCATAGGCAGCGGCAAACATGCCGCCGTTGCCGGCGCCCACGATGAGGATGTCGGTGTCCACCGTCTCGGTGATGGCAGCCTCGTCGATGTCGGGTTCGGTGCCCAGCCAGTCGTTCTCGTCGCCGGTGGGCAGCTGAACGGAGGACACAACGGCCTCGCCCTTGGCCTGTGCATAGCAGCTCTTGGCAGCCTTCATGACGGCCTCGGAGGTGATGGTGGAGCCGGACACGCCGTCGATCTCGGCAGAACCGGCAGCCAGCAGCTGATCGCGCAGCTCGTCGGCAGCAGCAGCACCGATGGAAGCGGTCTCGCCGGAGGTGTCCACGACCACGTCGGTCACGGCGCTGTCGGAGAAGGTCATGGTGACCTTGACGGTGGAGGAAATGCCCTCGGCAGTGCCCTCATAGGTGCCGGGGATGTAGGTGCCGGTTGCACCGGAAGCGGCAGCGCTGCCGGAAGCAGCGGTGGAGGTGGAGCCGGAGGCTGCATTGCAGGCAGCCAGAGCACCGGCGGTGACACCGCTCATGGCGGCGGCAGCGGCAATCTTCAGAAAGCCTTTGCGGGAGATCTTGTTCATAGTGGTTTCCTTCTCTTTCTCTTCTTGTGTCTTTTCGTGATTTTTGGCCCTGCTCTGTGGAAAAATCTGCACAGAACCAACAAAAACAGTTTAGCATACCTGTGAAAAGTATGTCAATCAATTTGGGGGCACGGAACGCCTTAAACTTTGTTAAACATTTGGCGCAGGTACGGCCCGGTCAATGGAGAAAAATGCAGGCTCTGCGGGGATTTATGCCAAAAACAATGCACGGAAACGTTGCGCAGGTGTTGCGGGTATGTTACAATTGAGTTGCACACAGAAGCCGGCCAGCCACGACCGGCAGAACGGCAGCAAACGCTGTCACGGAAAGGGAGATTTTGGTATGAAGGTGGCAATGATCGGGCACAAGGACTTCCCGTCCCGTTCGGGTGGTGTGGAAGTCATGGTCGGTGGGCTGGCAGTCAGCATGGTCCGGCGCGGTTATGAGGTCACGGTGTACAACCGCGGCCTGCAGAAGGGGCACAATGTTTACACGACCGAGGGCGTGCAGGCCCGCCGCATCTTTACCTTTCAGAAGGCGTCGCTGAATGCCATGGTCTATTCGTTCCTAGCCACCTTTGACGCCCTGACGCGGGACTGCGATGTGATCCACTACCACGCCATCGGCCCATCGGTGCCGCTGGTGATCGCCAAGCTGTTCGGCAAGCACACGGTGTGCACCGTGCACGGGCTGAACTGGAAGGTGGACAAGTGGGGCGGCTTTGCCAGCGCCTACCTGAAGCTGGGTGAGCGGGTGGCCGCAAAGTATGCGGATGATCTGGTGGTGCTGTCGGAGAGCGAGTGGAACTATTTTCAGGAGAAGTACGATCGTACCGCCATCCTCATCCCCAATGCGGTGCAGATGCGCCAGCCGCTGCCCTGCAACCTGATTCGCGAAAAATACGGGCTGGAAGCCGGGAGCTACATTCTGTATGTGGGCCGCATCTCGCCGGAAAAGGGCCCGCTGGACCTGGTGGAGGGCTATCTGAAAGCCCACACGGACAAAAAACTGGTGCTGGCCGGCCCCTTTGCGGAGACCGAGTACTGCACCACGGTGCAGGAGAAGATCGCGGGCAACCCCAACATCATCACGACGGGCTATGTGGTGGGCGACGCGCTGCTGGAGCTGTACAGCAACTGCGCCCTGTTCGTGCTGCCCAGCCACACCGAGGGCCTTTCGCTGTCGCTGCTGGAGGCGCTGTCGCTGGGGGCAAAGTGCCTCGTGAGCGACATCCCGGAGAACACCACGGTGACCGCAGACTACGGCACCGAATTCCGCACCGAGGACACCGACAGTCTGGCCCGTGCGCTGGAGCGGGACACCGCCCGGCCCCTCACGCCGGAACAGCGCGAGGCACAGGTGGACTATGTGCACACCAACTTTGATTATGATGTCATGCTGGACCGGTACGAGGAAGTGTATCACCATGTGATCGGTGACCCGCTCAAGGAGATACCTTCGCAGGCCAAGGCACACCGCAAGGCCGCGGCCGCCCAGGGAGGCGCAGCATGATAAAGGAAGAACAGAACCCGACCGGTCCGGTCCTGACCGCGGCCGAAAGCCGCCGCCGGGTGCTGCACAACATGTGCTCGTCGCTGTTGTACAACCTGTCGGTGATCCTGTTCGGCCTGCTGCTGCCGCGGCTGTACCTCACCAGCTTCGGTTCGGAGCTCAACGGTCTGGACAGCACCATCAAGCAGATCTTTTCCTGTCTGACTCTGCTGGAAGCGGGCGTGGGCCTGGCCTCGCAGCAGGCCTATTACCTTCCGGTGGCCGTGGGCAACCGGAAAGCCATCAACGGCATTTTTTCGGCCACGCATCACTATTACCGCCGCACCGGTATCGTGTATCTGCTGGTCACGGTGGTGTTTGCGCTGCTGTACCCCCTGTGCATCAACACGGTGCTGTCCTACGGCACCGTGAGCCTGATCGTGGTGTTCTACGGCATCCCGGGCATCGTGAGCTATCTGGTGCAGGGCAAATACCGCTCCTTTATGGAAGTGGAAGGCAAAAACTATGTGATCACCTACATCACCACGGCCACCATGGCGGCGGGTAACCTGCTGCGCATGCTGGCGCTGCTGTTTACCCGCAGCATCCTGTTGGTGCAGATGACCTACTGCGTGCCTTCGGTGCTCCAGGTGCTGGTGCTTACGGCCTATATGCGCAAAAACTATCCGTGGCTCAACGCGCACGATACCCCCAATCTGGAGGCGCTGGCCCAGCGCGGTTCGGTGCTGGTGCATCAGCTCACGAGCATCGTGTTCAACAACACCGACACGATCCTGATCTCCAGCCTGTGCGGTCTGGCGTCGGCCAGTGTGTACACCATTTATATGCTGTTTTTCTCCAACATCGAAAAGCTGTTCTACTCGATCGTCAACAGCATCAGTTTTCGGCTGGGGCAGCTGTTCTATGTGGAGCCGGAAAAGTTCAAGCGGCTGTACCGGCTGTACGATGCCCTTTACCTTTCCGCGGCCTTTGCACTGTTCACGACCGTGGCTGTGTTCCTGATGCCCATCATCGCGCTGTATACGTCCGGTGTGACCGATGCCGAGTACCTTGACACCCGCCTGCTGGTGCTGTTTACGGCGGTAGAGCTGCTGTTCAGTGCAAAGCAGCCGTCGGGGATGCTGCTGAACATCAGCGGCCGCTTTGAAGAGACCCGGCAGCAGGCCCTGATCGAGATGGGCATCAACCTGCTGGTGTCGGTGATGTCGGTGCTGCGGTTCGGCATCGCGGGCTGCCTGTTCGGCACACTGGCGGCGCACCTGTACCGCTATACGGCGTTGATCCTTTTTACCCGGACCAAAGTGCTGGGAGAGTCGCCGGTGGGCGATTTTGTGCGGCTGGGCGTCAACGGGCTGCTCTGCTTTGTGCTGCTGTACCTGCTGGGATTTGACCGCTGCTATGGCGGCGGCTACCTGATGGTGTGCCTGAAGGGGGCGTTGTTCGGGCTGTGGGTGCTGCCGCTGTTCCTTGTGGTGAACGCGGTGCTGGACTGGCGCAATGTGGACACCCTGCGCGGGCTGCTGCACACGCTTACGATCAAAAAAGGAGCGACGGAGGAAAAACACGATGCGGAATGAAGAAACGATGTGCGAGGGCCTGCTCTCGGTCGTGATCCCGGTGTACAACATCCGGGACTATGTGGAGCGCTGTGTCCGCTCGGTGCTGGCGCAGCCGGATGTGCCGCTGGAAGTGCTCATCGTGGATGACGGCAGCACCGATGACAGCGGCGCGATGTGTGACGCACTGGCGGCGGAGGACAGCCGGGTCACAGTGATCCACAAGCCCAACGGCGGCCTGTCGGACGCCCGCAATTGCGGGCTGTGCCATGCACAGGGCGAGTATATCCTGTTCATGGACGGTGACGACTGGCTGACAGAGAACGTTTGCCCCGGCCTGCTGCAGATGGCGCTGCAGACCCGGGCCGATGTGGTCATCGGCAAGGTGCATTTTCTGCGCGAGGAACCGGTGATGACCCGCTGGGAAGAAGCGGTGGAAGAAAACTTCACCTTTCACACAGTTTACACCGGTAAGGAGTATCTTTTGAAATGCCTGCAGACCGGCGGCCTGCGGGTGGAAGTGGGGCGGCACCTGTACCGCACCGATTTTTTGCGGACAAACGGCCTGCAGTTCTGCAAGGGCATCCTGCACGAGGACGAAGAGTTCACGCCCCGGGTGCTGCTGCAGGCGCAGCGGGTGGTGCTGACCGGGCAGGAGATCTACTATTACGATAACTGCCGCGCCGGTTCCATCACGCACGCGGAAGGGTTGAGCACCCGCCGTGTTCAGGACCGGTTGCGCATCTACGACAGTCTGGCGGAGATCTACCGTACGGTGACCCCGCGGGCGCTGCGCCGCCGCCTGCAGGATGACCTGTGCTGGAAGTATCTGGACTGCGCGGCGCGGTTCGATTGCAGGACCCTGCCGGGCTACCGCCCGCAGCGGCTGCGGATGCTGCAGTTTGCCTGCACGCCCCGCCGCCGGGCCAAGGCAGCGCTGTTTGCCCTCTCGCCGGAGCTGTTCCGGCGGGTGATGAATCATTGACCCATTGACGAGGAAAGGCAGAAGAGCATGGCGCGACATGCAAGAATAAAACGAACGCCCCCGCCGGACGGCGCACGCCGCCGATGGTGGCAGAACCGGCTGCTGCAGCTGCTGGCGGCTTTTGTGCTGCTGTGCGGCGTGGCAGCCGCCGGATTGAAACTGTACACGGATTATACGAATAGTCATTTTCAGGTGACCTTTTACCGGGTGACCTCCAGCCATGTGTCGGAAAAGCTGCGGGTCCTGTTTTTGTCGGACCTGCACCTGCGGGAATACGGCGAGCACAACGAGGAGCTGATCCAGACCGTGCAGGAGCTGGACCCGGACCTGATCCTGCTGGGCGGTGACCTTGTCACCTTCCCGAACCCGGAGTATGAGAATATGCTTTCGCTGTGCCGCAGCCTTGCCGATGTGGCCCCGCTGTACGGGGTGCTGGGCAACCACGAAAGCGAGATGATCTACGGCGGGGTGGATGACCAGCTGGCGGAAAAATTTTCGGAGGCCGGGGTGCAGCTGCTGCGCAATGAGACCCGCACCATCCAGATCGGGGAAAACAACGTGGAGCTCATCGGGCTGGAAGGTGCCCTGAAGGACTTTTACAAATACGGTGCCAGCGACTGTGTGGAGAGCCTGAGCCGCCAGTACGACACCTTCCGCATCTGCATCAACCATGTGCCCATGGCCTTTGTGGACTACATGCAGGATGCGCCCTTTGACCTGGCGCTGGCCGGGCACACCCACGGCGGCCTGATCCGCCTGCCGGTGCTGGGGCGGCTGTACACCGCAGAGGAGGGGCTGTTCCCGGAGTATGCGGGCGGCATGTACCGGCTGGACAGCGGGGCACCCCTCATCGTGGGCTGCGGCCTGGGCGACTCCAACCAGATCCCCCGCGTATACAATCCGCCGGAGCTGGTTCTGGTGGATGTGAACTGGTACTGAGATGAACGAACTTGAAAGGAGGCCCGGAGACGTGGTGACAAAGATCAAGCAGATCTTCAAACAGGCTGTGCTGCGCTTCTGGAGCCTGCGGGTGCCATTGATCGTGGTGTGCATCCTGCTCGCGGCACTGCTGTGCACCGCACAATATCAGGACAGCAGCCGGGTGGCCTCGGCCCAGATGACCCTGAACTACTCCGAGGCATCGCAGGGGCTCAACCCCAACCGCACCCGGTTTACGACTACCGACCTGACCTCCGACGAGGTGCTGCAGAGCACCCTGTACAACGCCGGACTGGAAGGTCAGATGACGGTGGAACAGCTGCGCAAGGCCATTACGGTGGAACCCACCGATGTGACCAACGTGAGCAGCTCGGAAAACTACATCACCACCAGCTGCAGCATCAGCCTGCAGCTGGAAGAACCCTGCCAGCACCTGACCGCAGCCACGCTGCTCCGGATCTTCTGCGGCAGCTACAAGGATTATTTCATGGAGCACTACGGCGAGAACCAGAGCGTGTTCTCCTGCACCATGCCGGATTACTTTGACACCGAGCCGTATCTGCGCCTCAAGAGCCTGACGCTGCGGGCCAACCAGCTGGACCGCTACCTCACGGCCCGTGTCAGCGAGAACAAGAGCTATCAGGACGCTACCACCGGCAACACCTTCCTGAGCCTGTCCAAGCAGATCCAGAACGTGATCAACTACGAGATCCCGCGCATCCAGGCCTATATCCTGCGGGGCGGCCTGTCGGCGGATGTTTCTTCCCTGACGGCCATGCTGCAATACAAGCTGCAGATCGAGCAGCTGGACTATCAGGAGCAGATGGCCTACTACAACTCCGACAATCTGGGCATTGGCCTGTACGATGAGAGCATGAGCGCCATCGTCATGATCCCCACGCTGGACGAGAACCGCGAGTTCTATATGTCCCGCACCAAAACGGCGCTGGACACCATGGCCAGCGACGCCGACGGTGCCCTGGCGGAGGCGACCTCCCATCAGGATGTGATCACCACCACCCAGTATGTGGTGCAGCAAATGCAGACCATGAGCGACCCGGCGGGCCTGACCACGGTGAACGCCATGCTGCAGGAACTGGAAACCACCATGGATCAGATCCAGCAGGCACTGCGGGTGACGGATGCCTCCTATATCATCTATAAGACCCAGAACTACCTGGTGTTCAACGATGCAGCCGGCTCCTTTGTGCAGCAGATCGGCCTCAAGCGGGTGATCGTGGAAATGGCAGTCTTTGTGGTGCTGTGCTTCGGCCTGTGCATGGTGCGCACCGCCCGGCAGATCCGGAAGGAGGAACAGCGTTGAAAAAGTTTGATATCCTGCGCTACCTCCGGCGGTTCTTTGCACTGGTGCTGGCCGTGACCATGGCGGGCACAGTGGCGGTGTACTGGTACTGCAAGAACAACCAGACCTACACCGCCAGTGTGAACATCAAGTACCTGCACGACGGCATCAAGGACGGCTTTGCCCCGGACGGCACCGCCATGAACGTGGACGAGATCTATTCTTCCAAGGTCATCTCGCAGGCCATGGAGAGCCTTGGGCTGCAAAGCGGCATCAACCTGGTGCGCTCCCACTGCACGGTGGAAGAGCTGATCCCGGACGACCAGAAGGCCCTGCAGGAAGCTCTCATCGACAAGGGGGAAGAGTCTACCTACTTCCCGGACGAATACAAGGTGACGCTGGTGGTGGACGGCAGCCTGGGTGCGAGCTACGCCCGCCGGGTGCTGGATGCCATCGTCAGCAGCTATTCCACCATCTACACGGAGGAATATGTGGAGCTGCCCCTGACCATGAACCCCTCCAGCGGCCTGCTGAACAGCGGCTACGACTATTACGAGTGCGTGGACGTGCTGTCGTCCGACACCACCGAAGTGCTGAACTATCTGGAGGATAAAAAGACAAACTATCCCAACTTTCGCTCTTCGGTCACGGGTTATACCTACGAGGACCTGTACGACATCTATAAGATGCTGTACGACTACGAGATCCCGTCGCTGTACGCGAATGTGATGACCGGGCCGCAGGTGCGCAACGCCGACAAGCTGTGCCGCAACCTGACCCAGAGCATCGAGAGCAGCGTGCAGAACGAGCAGGTGTATCAGGAGCGGGAAGCCTACCTCAGCGGCCTGATCCAGAACTACTCGGAGAAGAACCGCGACCTGATCAACTACCATTACCACAACGACGCCAACGACAGCGGCACCGACTACATCCTGAAGAACGTAGAGGCCTACGATGACAACCAGAGCAAGCAGATCACCTACGATTCGCTGATTTTGGAGTATGTGGAGATCGACAAGACCCTGCGCAGCAGCGCCATCCGCCGGGCCTACACCCAGCAGCTGCTGGACACCTTCCAGGCAGCCGGCGGGGTGGGCGGCGATGAGGCCTCCCATGCCGCGATCGAGTCGGAGATCAACAAGTACGAGCAGACGCTGGTGGACTACTACCAGATCGTGAGCCAGACCAGCATGGAGCACAACCACTCCCTGAGCGCGGACTATCTGCAGACCACCAGCTCCACCAGAGTGTGGCCCAGCATCAACACCAAGCTGTATCTGGCCATCGGCTTTGTATTCTTCTTCCTCGTGGGCTGCGCACTGGCCGTTGTGGTGGGCCGTTCCCGCGACTTTGTGGAATACTTTATGTATGTGGACAAAAAGACCGGTCTGCCCAACCGCGACCGTGTGGATGCCATGATGGCACGGCTGGAAAAGCAGGGCCTGCTGCCCAGCCACTTTACCTGCATGTGCTTCCAGTTTACCAGCCTGAACCATCTCTCACGGGAGTATGGTTACTCGGTGGGCAACCATGTCCTGCGGGACTTTGCCGGGCTGGTGGCGGCCCTTGGCACCGAGGAGAGTTTCATCGGTTCCAACGGTGCGGGCCAGATCATGGGCTTCTTCCGGGAATGCAACGCCGTCAAGGCGGAGGCCATTCTGGAAGTGCTGGACGAGCAGATCCAGGAGTACAACAGCCTGAACCCGGATTACGTCATCGAGTACAAGGCAGCCAGTGCCACCTCGGATGACGAAAAGGAATTCAACATCCGGGATCTGCCGCGCTGCGCATTCAAGAGGCTGCGGGATGCCAATAAGCCGCAGCCGGAGACCGCACACGAGACGGTGTAAAAAAAGATAAGGAGGCGGCAGTCATGCTGCAGAATCAACGGGCCTGCCAGCTCGTCCGTTCCAAAACCGGCTGTGAGCCGCTGGCACTTGCCGTGGCGTGGGGTGCCCGCACGGCGGGCCGCTGTGCCGCCGGGGTGCTGGGAGCCGTGAAGCATCAGCGCTTTTCCGACCAGCAGCTGGAGACCTTTGCCGCCCGCGCGCCGGGCATCTGCCCGAAGCCGGTGTGCGATGCCGGGGAGCCCTGCCCGCTGCCGCCGCAGGACGATGCGGTGGATGTGTCGGTGATCGTGCCGGTGCACAACGGGGAGCGCTTTTTGCGCGCCTGTCTGGACAGCATCCTGCACCAGAACACCACTCGCCGCCTGCAGGTGCTGGCGGTGGAGGACGGCTCCACCGACGGCAGCGGGGCCATTCTGGCCGAGTACGCCCGGCAGGGAGGGGTCACCGTGCTGCACCCGGAGCAGGGCGGCAGCGCGGCCCGCGCCCGCAACACCGGTCTGGCCCGGGCGGTGGGCCGCTGGGTCCTGTTTGTGGATTGCGATGACTGCCTGCTGCCGGACGCAGTGGAGACGCTGCTGGCGGCGCAGGCGCGTACCGGGGCGGATATCGTGCAGGGCGGCTGGCAGTATTGCGACGAAGCCGACACCCGCGGTGCGGTGCAGCAGTACGCAGAAGCGTGCTACACCGGCCCCCGGCGGCTGGATGTGGTGGAGCTGCCCGGCACTCCCTGGGGCAAGCTGTACCGCCGGACCCTGTTTGAACGGGTACGGTTCCCCTCCGGGTACACCTGTTTTGAGGATGCCATGATCCATTTCTGGGTCTTTCCGCGGGCGAAGTGCATTGCTTCGACAAAACCTGTGGTATATTTGTGGCGCAAAAATACAATGGGGCTCACCGCGACCTCCCAGAATACGGCCAAAGCATTGCAGGCCTACTGGGTGGCTGAAGAAATGCTGGACGGTGCGGTGCGTCTGGGCCTGCCGCAGGATGCGCTGTTTGCCTGCAACCTGATCCTGCAGCTGGCCAATTACTGCTATGTGTGTGTGGCCGGTCTGCCGGAGGCGGACCGGCAGACGGCCTTTGCCTGCTGCTGCCTGCTGTACCGCCGGTGGGCAGCGAAGCTGCCGGACCCCCGGACGCTGCCTTATGCCGTGCGGCTGGCGCAGCGGGCGCTGGAACAGGCGGACTATGGGCTGTGGCAGCTGCAGGGCAGACTGTTCCAGCTGATCAACTGACCGGTTTACACCGGCACGGAAAGCGAGGTGGACCGCGTGCAGGATGTTTCCAAGATCCTGACCCGGAAATATTACGGCAAAAAAGACCCGTTCCGCAGCCGGGAGTTCCGCCAGCCCCGCTGGATGGAACTGCTGGCGGTGCTGCTGTTCACCGTGTCCGGGCTGGGCGAAGGCAAAAGCATCAATGCGGTGCTGGGCGGTCTGCCCAAGGCGGTGACGCTGGCCTTTGTGGGGCTGGCCGGGTTGGAATTTTTCATCCGGGGCGATTTTGACCGGTTGAAAAAACTGGCCGGGCCGTCCGGGCTGTACATCCTGTATCTGGCGGTGCTTGCCGCTTGGTCCATGTTCATCTGGGTGCGCAACTTCACGGCCTTTGCCTCCATCACCCGCGGCGTGGAAAAGATCCTGTATCAGAGCATCGCCACGGTGGTGGCCATCTGCTGCGTGTACCTGTACGGGCGGTTCAGCATCGACCTGTTCACCATCGGCATCTGCTGCGCAAACCTCTTCATCCTGTTCAGCGAGGTGCCCGCCTATGGTGTGGGCGAGAGCGTGAGCTCCCTGCTCACCAGCATCCTGTCGCTGGGCAACAACACCTATGGCTATGCCGAGCGGCTGGAGATCCACGAGGTGACCTTTCTGGAGGGCATCTTTGTGCTGTACTACCTGTTCTTTTCGCCAAAAGAAACCAAGCAGCAGCGCACCCGCAACTGGGTGCTGGCGGGCTGCTCCTTCTTTTTTGTACTGGCGGGCATGAAGCGCATCCTGCTGCCGGCGCTGGTGGTCTCGGCCTTTTACATCTGGGTGCTGCGCCGCAGCCATGCCAAGGAAAAGCTGATCATGCTCACCGGCGCGGCCTGGGTGACCCTGTTCTGGGTGTACCTGTATCTGGTGCACACCGGGGCTATCTCCCGGCTGCTGAACGCTGTGGGCATCAACATGATGGGCCGCGATTACATCTGGAGCCTGGCCAAGGACTACTATCAGTTTTCGCCTACCTTCATCGGGCTGGGGTTCGAGGCGGTGGACGCCATGGTCACCCGCTTTTATGAGATCGGCCTCATTGATGTGGCCTACCCACTGCACAACGACATCCTCAAGGTGTTCGTGGAGCTGGGGTTTCCGGGGCTGTGCTTCTGGTGTGCGTTCCTGTACCTGATCCTGCCCTGGTACTGGACCAAACGCTACGGGCCCGAGGCCGGCATCCTGTATTTCGCCATCCTCAACCCGCTGTCCATGACCTACCTCACCGACAACACGGCCTTTTATTTCTGGTGTACCATGGGTCTGCGCATGATCCCGCTGGCGGTCTGCTGCTTTGCAAAGCCGACGAAGGACCCTGCCGCCCCAAAACAGACATGGCAGCCGCCCTCGGCGCAGGAGGTGCAGCGGCGCATCCGGGCACAATACCGGGAGAAAGGAAGTTCTTCATGATCCACATCCTGCAGTCGGTCAGCAACATGGACCGGGGCGGCATCGAGTCGATGCTGATGAACTATTACCGGCATCTGGACCGCACGCGATTCCAGTTCGATTTTCTGGTCAACAAGAAAAAGCCCGGCTTTTTTAATGACGAGATCCGCGCACTGGGCGGGCGCATCTTCCAGAGCCCGGGTGTAGCCCCGCAGAGCTACCCGGCCTATCTGCGCTCTATGCAGCAGCTGCTGGCCCAGCACCCGGAGATCAAGGTGCTGCACGCCCACAACGAGGCCATGCAGCTTTTTGCGCTGGAAGGCGCTAAAAAGGCGGGCCTGCCGGTGCGCATCGCCCACGCCCACAACACCCGTCTGCCCAAGGACGCCAAGCTGCCGATCAAATGGTTCTGCAAACAGTTCATTCCCGGCGCGGCCACCGATTACTGGGCCTGCGGGCGGGCGGCCGGCATCTACTACTTTGGACAGAGCGCGTGGGATGCCCGGGGCGTGACCCTGCGCAACGCCATCGACCTGGACCGCTTTGGCTACCGGCCGGAGGTGCGGGCAAAGCTGCGGGCAGAATATGGCCTGAACGATAAGCTGGTGGTGGGCTGTGTGGCCCGCCTGATGGCGCAGAAGAACCACACCCGCCTGCTGGACATCTTTGCGGCCCTGAAAAAGGTGCGGCCGGACAGCTGCCTGCTGCTGGTGGGCGAGGGCGAGCTGCGGGCCGAGCTGGAAGCCAAGGCCGCCCGGCTGGGCATTGCGCAGGATGTGAAGTTCCTGGGCGTGCAGAGCGACACCTCCGTCTGGTATCAGGCCATGGATGTGTTCGTGATGCCCTCGCTGTTTGAGGGCCTGCCCGTGGTGGGCATGGAAGCGCAGGCGTCCGGTCTGCCCTGCGTGTTCTCCACCGGCGTCACCGAGGAGGTCCTGCTGCGGCCGGACAGCTGCCGCATTTCGCTGGAACAGCCGGACGAAGCATGGGCCGCAGTGCTGAAGGATGCGGACCGCAATCTGCCCGACCGTGCGCAGGCGGCGGCACAGGTGCGGGCTGCCGGGTACGACATCCGGCAGGAGACCCTGCGCCTGCAGCAGCTGTACACCGGCCTGATCGCCAAAAGGGGTGCCGCACATGCCTGAGATCAGTATGATTGTTCCGGTTTATAACGTAGAGCAATATCTCCCGGCGGCACTGGACTCTCTGCGGGCCCAGACCTGCCCGGACTGGGAGGCCATTCTGGTGGACGACGGCTCCCCGGACGGCTGCGGGGCGCTGTGTGATGCGGCCGCCCGGCAGGATGCCCGCTTCCGGGTGATCCATCAGAAGAACGCCGGGGTCGGCGCGGCCCGCAATGCCGGGTTGGCTGCAGCCCGCGGCACCTATGTGCAATTCTTGGACAGCGATGACGCACTGGAGCCTCAGATGGTGGAAGTGCTGTGCCGCACGGCCCGGCAGACGGACGCCGACCTGATTTTGTTTGGCAGTTACGATGACCGCTATGCGCCCGATGGTACCCGGGTGAGCAGCACGGAGGTCGCGCCGGTGCTGGAAGGGGTGTACCGCGGCGACCCCTGCCGACAGCTGTTCCCGCAGCTGTCGGCCATGTCGCTGGTCACGCGGCAGCTGTTCCGCCGCCGCTGCATCGAAGAGGGCAGCTGCCGCTTTACCGATTACAAGATCGCGGAGGACGCGCTGTTTTTCGTGTCCTTTTACCGGCAGCGGCCCCGCTGTGTGGTGGGCATCCCGGACCGGCTCTACCGCTATCGTCTGCGGGATGACGGCTCGGCCTCCCAGAGCTACCACCCGGAGCGCCTGACGGATAACTTTTACCTCTCGGATGCGGTGGAAGCCGTGGCAAGGGACTGGGGCCTGAACGACGACCCCGCCTGCCGCCGGGCCGTAAACCACAGCCGGGTGCTGGACCTGCAGCTGGGCATCAAGAATGTCTGTCTGGGGCCGCTGAGCTTCCGGCAGCGCACCGCATGGCTGCGGCAGGCGTTGCGCATCCCGGCGGTACGAGCCGCTGTGCGGGACATGCCCCTGCAGGACGCCCGCAGCCGCAACGACCGCATCAAACTGGCCTTGCTGAAGGTGCGGCTGTGCGCGGTGGTCATTGCCCTGTCCAGCTGGAACAACCGCCGCTGAAAAGACGAAACAACAAAAGCGCCCCTGTGCACCGGATGGGTTCCGTGCACAGGGGCGCTGTATTTTATAAGGGAAAAGCGGGGGCTCAATCGTCGTCGCTGTCCAGCTTGAGCACGGCGGTAAAAGCCTCGCTGGGCAGGGAAACGCTGCCCAGCTGGCGCATCTTCTTTTTGCCTTCCTTCTGCTTTTCCAGCAGCTTCTTCTTGCGGGTGATATCGCCGCCGTAGCACTTGGCCAGCACGTCCTTGCGCATGGCCTTGACCGTCTCACGGGCGATGATCTTGCCGCCGATGGCGGCCTGCACCGGGATCTCGAACAGGTTGCGGGGGATGTTGTCCCGCAGCTTTTCGCAGATGCGGCGGCCCTTGGCGTAAGCGTTATCCCGGAACACGATCATGGACAGCGCATCCACGGGGTCGCCGTTGAGCAGGAAGTCCAGCTTGACCAGGTCGCTCTCGCGGTACTCCTTGAACTCGTAGTCGTAGCTGGCGTAACCGCGGCTGCGGCTCTTGATGGCATCAAAGAAGTCGTACACGATCTCGCCCAGCGGCATGGCATAATGCAGGTCTACGCGCACATCGTCCAGATACTTCATGTCGATGAGGGCACCGCGCTTGTTCTGGCACAGATCCATCAGGCCGCCCACATAGTCGTTGGGGGTGTACAGGTGCACGTCCACAAAAGGCTCTTCCTGCTTGACGATGTTGGAGGGATCCGGGTAGCTGGAGGGGTTGTCGATCATCTCCACGGTGCCGTCGGTCAGGGTCAGGCGGTAGCGCACGCTGGGCGTGGTGGTGATGATGTCCAGATCGAACTCGCGTTCCAGACGCTCGGTGATGATCTCCATGTGCAGCAGGCCCAGGAAGCCGCAGCGGAAGCCGAAGCCCAGAGCCGCACTGGTCTCCAGATCAAAGGTCAGGGAGGCGTCGTTCAGCTGCAACTTTTCCAGTGCGTCCTTCAGATCGGGGTAACGGGCGCCGTCGGCGGGGTAGATGCCGCAGAACACCATGGGCTTGACCTGCCGGTAGCCGGGCAGAGCCTCGGCGGTGGGGCGGGAAGCCAGCGTGACGGTGTCGCCCACGCGGGTGTCCTGCACAGTCTTGATGCTGGCGGTCAGGTAACCGACTTCGCCGGCCTGCAGCTGGGCGCAGGGGGTCAGGTTGGTGGCACCCATGTGGCCCACTTCCACCAACGTGAATTCAGCCCCGGTGGCCATCATGCGGATGGTGTCACCGGGCTTGACGGTACCCTCAAACACGCGGATGTAGACGATGACGCCCTTGTAGCTGTCATAAATGCTGTCAAAGATCAGGGCCTTGAGGGGGGCGTCCGGGTCGCCGGTGGGTGCGGGGATATCGGTGACCACCCGTTCCAGCACCTGATCCACGTTCAGGCCGGTCTTGGCGGAGACGCGGGGCGCGTCCAGGCAGGGCAGGCCGATCACGTCCTCCACCTCCTGTGCCACCTCGTCCGGGTGGGCGCTGGGCAGGTCGATCTTGTTCAGGATGGGCACCAGCTCCAGATCATGCTCCAGTGCCATGTAGGTGTTGGCCAGGGTCTGGGCCTCCACGCCCTGCGTGGCGTCCACCACCAGAATGGCACCCTCGCAGGCAGCCAGACTGCGGCTCACCTCGTAGGCAAAGTCCACATGGCCCGGGGTGTCGATGAGGTTGAATTCGTAGGTCTTGCCGTCCTTGGCGGTGTAGTTCATGGTCACGGCGCGGGCCTTGATGGTGATACCGCGCTCACGTTCGATGTCCATGTTGTCGAGGATCTGGTCCTCCATGGTGCGCTCGTCCACGCTCTTGGTCAGCTCCAGGATGCGGTCCGACAGGGTGGACTTGCCGTGGTCGATGTGGGCGATGATGCAGAAGTTGCGGATATTGTCTCTTGCCATGTAGTTCCTCCGGGCAGCTTTATGCTTCTAAGATCCAGTCCTCCACAGCCACGATCTGTCCGTGGTCGCGGTAGACGCGGGGCACGCGGCGGGACACGCCGCACAGCACTTCATAAGGGATGGTATCGGTCTTGCGGGCGATGGTCTCGGCGGTGTCGCTCACGGTGCCGCCCCACAGGATGGCTTCGTCGTCCTCGCGTACCTCCGGCACATCGGTCACGTCCACCATCATCTGGTCCATGCACACCCGGCCCAGCACCGGGCAGGCTACGCCGTGGATCTCCACGACGCCCTTGCCGCAGCTCAAAAGCCGGGGGTAGCCGTCGGCGTAGCCGGTGCACAGGGTGGCCACCTTGGTGGGCTTTTCGGCGGTGAAACGGCGGCCGTAGCTGGCACACTGGCCGGGCTGCATCTCTTTGATCATGCTCACCACGGTCTTAAGGGTCATTACCGGCTTGAAGCAGCCAAAGCGCACCTCGTCGCTGGGGTCGTAGCCGTACAGGATGATGCCGGGGCGGGCCATGCAGCGCTCCCGGGGCAGTCCCTCCGGCCAGTCCGGGTGCAGCATGACTCCGGCAGAGTTGTCGCAGTGCACCAGCTGCGGTTCCTGCCCGGCGGCTTTCAGGGCGTGGAAGGCCTGCACGAACAGGCGGTGCTGCTCGGCGGTGTAAGCAATGTTGTCCTCGCTGACGTCATCGGCCACTGAGAAGTGCTGGAACAGGCCGGTCATCTCCAGCCCGGGCAGGGCACAGGCGGTGAGCATGTCCCGGATGGCGGCGTCAAAATCGGTGCGCAGGGCAAAGCCGATGCGGCCCATGCCGGTGTCGGCCTTCAGGTGGATCTGCACCCGGCCGCCTGCGGCCACGGCAGCATCGCTCAGGGCCTTGGCCTGCGCTGCCGAGTAGCAGGCCACCGTGATATGGTTCTGGATCAGGGCCGCCGCGTAGCCGGGCTGCACATGGCCCAGCACCAGAATGGGCAGAGTCAGCCCGCCCTTGCGCAGCTGCACGGCCTCAGTCAGGCAGCTCACGGCCAGCCAGGCGGCACCCTCTTCCGCAAAAACGCGGGCGCACTGCACGGCACCGTGGCCGTAGCTGTCGGCCTTGACCACTGCGCACAGCGGCAGGGCACCGGCACGGGCCTTGACCGCGCGGAAATTATGGCGAAGGGCTTCGAGGTCGATCTCGGCCCAGACATGTTTTTCAAAGGGTTGGGTCTGCATCATGATTCATCCTTCTTTGCTGTTTGTATAAAGCTGCCGCGCCCGGTGTGAACGGGCCGCCAGCCGTCGATGCCGCTTTCCTGCAGGGCGTGCAGGGTCTTTTGCCGGAAGGCGTGGTCGGTGCGGCAGCGTTCCCGGACGAACTCTTTGGTCTGCTCGCGCACGGTCACGCCGTCGGCGGGGCAGCGGCTCTTGACGATGGGCAGGCCCTCCTCCCGCACGGCACACTGCACCTCGTATTCGGTGGCCAGCAGCATGGGGCGGATGAGGGTCAGGTCCCGCTGGGACAGGTAGGTGACCGGCGAAAAGCAGCCGATGCGGCCCTCCCGCCAGAGATTCATGTAAAAGGTCTCCACAGCATCGTCCAGATGGTGCCCCAGCGCCACCTTGTTGCAGCCCAGCTCCTGCGCGGCGGTGTGCAGGGCACCCCGGCGCAGCTTGGCGCAGAGGGAACAGGGGTTCTTTTCCTGCCGGTATTCAAACACCACCGGGCCGATCTCGGTGCGGCGGATCTCGTAGGGCACGCCGTACCGGGCAAACAGGGCCTCCAGGGCGGAATAATCCATGGGCTGGTGGTCGAACTGGGGGTCCAGCGTTACCGCCACCACCTCGTAGTCAAAGCCGATATACTGCCGCAGCAGGGCCAGACCCACCGTCAGGGCCACACTGTCCTTGCCGCCGGACACGCCCACCATCACCCGGTCCCCAGGGGCCAGCATCTCGTAATCCTGCACGGCTTTGCGCATCAGGCCGCAGAGCCGCTGCATGGCACGCTGCTCGCTCATGACAGGCTCACGCTTTCCACCAGATTGACGATGTCGTTGATGGAGGCCAGCTTGGTCAGGGCCGAAACATAGACCACATCGCCGCTGTCGTAGGTGATGGTGGCCAGCACGGCATAATAGGTCTGGATATCGCAGCGCACGGCAGTGACCTCGGCCCCTTCCACCGTGATGTTGGCGGTGCGGGGCTTGATGATGCCGTAAGCCTGCTTCAGGTCCTTCTCAGAATCGTCGATGAAGTCCGGGTAGGTGTCGGCGGTGCCGCGCTGCAGCAGTACGGCCTGATAATCCTCCGCGCCGTCAGCCGAGTCGGCCGTCGCCAGCTCCAGCACGGTTCCAAGGGTGGCGTCCTCGGTCATCTGGCAGACCTTCCAGATGCTGCTGTCGTAATACACCGAAACTCCGTTGGTGCCGGTGTAGTGGGTGTCGGGGTTGGCGGGGGTCTGCCGGTTGACCAGCAGGGTGAGGATGATGTACGCCACGATGCCCAGACAGATGAAGATGGCCATGGCGGCCAGCAGCTTGGAGGTGCGGCGCTGGGCGGCGGTGTTGTGGTCGATGTCGTGCGGCATGAAAAGTTCTCCTTTTGTAAGCGGTGCAGCGCAAAGCTGCCCATATCCTTTATAGTATAACACAACCGCAGGCAAAATTGTAGCGGGCAGGTGCGGAAAATATCCACGCACCGGCAAAAACTTTTTTGAAAAATCGAAAATTTGAATTCGTGAGAATTCAAGAGAAAACGAGAGATTTTGAGAGAACAGAAAATTTTCACTGAAAAAATCAAAAAATGCTGTTGACAGGCACCTTTTTATGATGTATACTGACACTCGCGCCCCACAAGGGTGCCTGAAATGTACAAAGAGTTTATCAGGAGGAAATAGATATGAGCACTACTCTCGTAAAGCCCGCTGAAGTCGAGCGCAAGTGGTATCTGCTCGACGCTGCCGGCAAGAGCCTGGGCCACGTCGCTGCTGAGGCTGCTGTTCTGCTGCGCGGCAAGCAGAAGGTCGATTATACCCCCAATGTTGACTGCGGCGATTTCGTCGTCGTCATCAACTGCGACAAGGCTGTTCTGACCGGCAAGAAGGCCGAGCAGAAGTTCCACATCACCCACAGCAAGTACATTGGCGGCCTGAAGAAGGTCCAGTACAGCAAGCTGATGGCTGAGAACAGCGACCTGGCTATGACCTACGCTGTCAAGGGCATGATCCCTTCCAACACCATCGGTGCTAAGGCTCTGACCCGTCTGCACTGCTACCAGGGTGCCGAGCACGCTCACGCAGCTCAGAAGCCCGAGAAGATCGAGTTCTAAGAAGGAGGCAATCGAACATGTACGAAACCAAACCTTATTTCTACGGCACTGGTCGTCGTAAGGATTCCGTTGCCCGCGTTCGCGTTTACACCGGCACCGGCAAGGTCACCATCAACGATCGTGACATCGACAACTACTTTGGTCTGGAGACCCTGAAGCTGATCGTCCGTTCTCCGCTGGTCCTGCTGGGCCTGGAGGGCAAGTATGACGTCGTCGTCCGCGTTTCCGGCGGCGGTGTTTCCGGTCAGGCTGGCGCTATCCGCCACGGCCTGAGCCGTGCCCTGCTGCAGCAGAGCGATGAGAACCGCGCTGTCCTGAAGAAGGCTGGCTTCCTGACCCGCGATCCTCGTATGAAGGAACGTAAGAAGTACGGTCTGAAGGCTGCACGTCGTGCACCCCAGTTCAGCAAGCGCTGATTTACCCCGTATCGCAAACCTGGCAGTTCTGCTTCGGCAGAACTGCTTTTTTGTTGCTCTTTTTCCTGCTGAACTGGGAGGCACGACGACCGGAACGGCAGGCCGGACCGTGTGCAAGTCCTGTACCGCCACCACAAAAAAATCCCCAGACCGAAAGGTCTGGGGATTGTGGTGGACGGTACAGGACTCGAACCTGTGACCTCCTGCACGTCAAGCAGATGCTCTACCAGCTGAGCTAACCGTCCATATTCTGTTTTTGCCGAAATCAGCTTGATTATATTACCATACCTGCGCAAAAAAAGCAAGCCTTTTTTCAAAAATTGTAAAAGTTTTTTGAAACTGCCGGGCTTGGGCGGCTTTTGGACGCGGATGCGCACATTTTGGCGGCCGGAGCGACAGGTTTCCGGTTGCTCCCAACCTATGGGTGTGGTATAATAAACTGATTATAATAGGAAAGGTATCGCAGAATGAGAGTTTTGGGCATCGACCCCGGCTACGCCATCGTGGGCTGGGGCGTGGTGGATTATGTGGGCAACCGGTTTGCGCCGGTGGATTTTGGTGCCGTATGCACCGATGCGGGCGTGCCCTTTGAGCGCCGCCTGGACGAGGTGTACACCGGCGTCCGGGAGGTCATCGAGCGGACGCAGCCGGAGGTGCTGGCCATCGAAAAGCTGTTCTATCAGCACAACCAGACCACCGTCATCGGCGTGGCCGAGGCCCGCGGGGTGATCCTGCTGGCGGCGGCGCAGGCGGGGCTGCCCATCTACGAGTACACCCCCATGCAGGTCAAGCAGGCAGTCACCGGGTACGGCAAGGCGGTCAAAAAGCAGGTGCAGGAGATGACCCGCATGCTGCTGAGCCTGCCGGCTGTGCCAAAGCCCGATGACACCGCCGACGCTTTGGCCATGGCCATTACGTTCTGCCATACCAACGGCAATCAGCTGAATCGTTTTACCCGCCGTGTGGCCGGGCCGATCTGAGGTGTGATCCATGATCTACTGTCTGACTGGAAAAATCGTAAAAAAAAGCATGAGTGCGGTGGTGCTCAGCTGCGGCGGCGTGGGCTACTATGCCCAGTGCCCGGCCAGTGTGGCGGGGGCGCTGCCCGGCGTGGGCAAGGAAGCCACCCTCTACACCGTGATGAGTGTGACCGAAAACGACGTGAGCCTGTACGGTTTTGCCACCGAGGAGCAGCAGGCCTGCTTTGAGATGCTCACCGCCGTGTCCGGCGTGGGCCCCAAGGTGGGGCTGGCCATCCTGAGCGTGATGGAGCCGCAGCGGGTGGCGCTGGCTATTTCGGCCGGGGATCACAAGGCGTTCAAGGCGGCCTCCGGCGTTGGCCCCAAGCTGGCCCAGCGCATCGTGCTGGAACTGAAGGACAAGGTGGCCAAAGGCTTTGTGGACGGCATCTCGCTGGAGGATGTGGCCGGTGCTGCGTCCGTGGAACCGGCCACCCAGAGCGCGTCGCAGGCCATTGCGGCGCTGGTATCGCTGGGCTACAGCCAGAGCGAAGCCGCGCTGGCCATTTCCAAGATCGACGCGACCTTGCCCGTGGAAGAGATCATCAAGCTGGCCTTGCGCGGCATGGCAGGCAGGAGGTAAACAATGCAGGACGAAACCGCGCTGTACGGCGCAAAAATGATGCAGCCCGGCATGACCGCTGCGGACAGCGAGGAAAACAACCTCCGCCCGCAGCATCTGGAGGACTACATCGGGCAGGAAAAAGTCAAGCAGAACCTGAAGATCTATCTGGAAGCCGCCAAGCGGCGCGGGGAGCCGGTGGACCACATCCTGCTCTATGGCCCGCCGGGCCTGGGCAAGACCACTCTGGCCGGGATCATCGCCAACGAGATGGGGGTGCAGATCCGCATCACCAGCGGCCCGGCCATCGAAAAGCCCGGCGACCTGGCCGCCCTGCTGACCAACCTGCAGGAGGGCGATGTGTTGTTCATCGACGAGATCCACCGCCTGTCCCGGCAGGTGGAAGAGGTGCTGTACCCGGCGCTGGAGGACTACGCGCTGGATATCATGATCGGTAAGGGCCCCAGCGCTCAGAGCATCCGCATCAACCTGCCGCGGTTCACCCTGGTGGGTGCCACCACCCGCGCGGGCCAGATCACCGGTCCTTTGCGGGACCGCTTCGGCGTGCTGCTCAAGCTGGAGCTGTACGGCCCGGACGAGCTGGCCCGCATCATCATGCGGTCGGCGGGCATCCTGGACCAGCCCATCACGCCGGAGGGTGCCTACGAGCTGGCCAAGTGCAGCCGGGGCACGCCCCGTGTGGCCAACCGCTTCCTCAAGCGCATCCGTGACTTTGCCACGGTGCTGGGGGACGGCGTCATTGACCGGGATGTGGCCCTGATGGGTCTCAAGCGCATGGACGTGGACGCTTTGGGTCTGGATGAGCTGGACCGCAGCGTGCTGCGTGCCATCATCGAGATGTACAACGGCGGCCCGGTGGGTCTGGAGACGCTGGCGGCGGCTCTGGGCGAAGAAGCCGTGACGCTGGAGGACCTGTGTGAGCCGTATCTGATGCAGATGGGCTTTTTGACCCGGACGCCCCGGGGCCGGTGCGTGACCCGCCTGGCCTACGAGCATCTGGGCATGAAAGCCCCGGAGTCCGGGGCACCGGAGGACAACGGCCAGCAAAGCCTGTTCTGATCCAACCATACGCAGGTGCCCGGCTCCGGGCACCGTGCTGTGATAAGTTCCCCGGAGGGGCGGGCAATGCGGAGGGGCACTGCCTGAAAGGGATTGCTTTTATCGAAAGTGAGGTATTTTTTATGGGTAAGTATTTTGGGACCGACGGTGTGCGCGGCGTGGCCGGTGCAGACCTGACCTGTGAACTGGCAATGAAGATCGGCCGCGGCGCGGCAGCGGTGCTCACCGGAAGCACCGGCCACCGCCCCCGCATCCTGATCGGCAAGGACACCCGCCAGTCCGGCGACATGCTGGAAGCTGCCCTGACCGCCGGTCTGTGCAGCGTGGGTGCGGACGTGGAGAGTCTGGGCGTGCTGCCCACCCCCGCCGTGGCCTATCTGGTGCGCAAGTACAACGCAGACGCCGGTGTGGTCATTTCGGCCTCCCACAACCCGATGGAGTTCAACGGCATCAAGATCTTTGCGGGCAGCGGCTACAAGCTGCCGGATGAGGTGGAAAACCAGATCGAGGCTTACATCGACAACGACTGTGCGGGCATCCAGCTGATGACCGGCGACGATGTGGGCCGCGTGTACCGCCGCGATGACGGCCTGCAGGACTATGTGGACCACCTGTACGAGTCCATCCACGGCGACCTGTCCGGCCTGAACATCTGCATCGACTGCGCCAACGGCGCTTCCGCCGTGGTGGCACAGAAGCTGTTCCCCCGGCTGGGCGCCAAGTGCACCTTCCTGGGCATCAGCCCGGACGGCGAGAACATCAACAAGGGCGTGGGCAGCACGCATCTGGACAATCTGGAAAAGGCCGTGGTGGCCGGCGGTTTTGACTGCGGCATCGCCTTTGACGGCGATGCCGACCGCTGCCTTGCCTGCGACGAGAAGGGCCGCGAGATGGACGGCGACAAGATCATTGCCCTGCTGGCCATGACCATGAAGGAGAAGGACCGTCTGGACGGTGACACGGCCGTTGTGACCGTGATGTCCAACCTGGGCTTCATCAAGTACATGGAGAGCCAGGGCATCCACACCGAAAAGACCGCTGTGGGCGACCGCTATGTGCTGGAGAACATGCGCGAGAACGGCTACGCCATCGGCGGCGAGCAGAGCGGCCATGTGATCCTGCTGCACCATGCCACCACCGGTGACGGCGAGCTGACCGCCGGCAAGCTGCTCAAGCTGCTGGCCGAGAGCGGCAAGAAGATGAGCGAGCTGAACGGCATCTATGAACAGTACCCCCAGGTGCTGGTGAATGTGACCGCCAATGCTGCCCAGAAGGCCGCCTACAAAGAGGACGAAGTGCTGGCCGGTTTCATTGAGAACGAGCAGCAGAAGCTGATGGGCATGGGCCGCGTGCTGGTGCGCGTGTCCGGCACCGAGCCCAAGCTCCGCGTGATGGTGGAGGGCCAGGATCTGGAGGCCATCCATCGCTGCGCCGACCGCATCGTGGAAAAGATCAACAAACGAATTCTGAAGCAGTAAAAGGAGAACGCTATGCGCCCTGCAGATACCTGGAAAGACTACGAACTGCTGGATGCCACCGACGGCAACCGTCTGGAGCGCTGGGGTGAGACGATCCTCATCCGGCCGGACCCGCAGGTGGTGTGGAAAACACCGAAGCAAAGCCCGCTGTGGGCCAAGGCGGATGCCGTATACCACCGCTCCAATCAGGGCGGCGGCGAGTGGGAGTACAAGCGCCGCCTGCCCGAAAAGTGGAAGATCCACTGCGGCGAGGGGGAAGATAAACTCACCCTCATCGTGAGCCCCACCGGCTTCAAGCACACCGGTGTGTTCCCGGAGCAGGCCGTCAACTGGGCCTGGTACCAGCAGAAGATCCGCGCCGCCGGTCGCCCGGTGAAGGTGCTGAACCTGTTCGGCTACACCGGCGGTGCCACGCTGGCCTGTGCCGCTGCCGGGGCCACCGTCTGCCATGTGGACGCCTCCAAGGGCATCGTGGCCTGGGGCAAGGACAACGCCGTGGCCAGCGGCATGGCCGACCGGCCCATCCGCTGGCTGGTGGACGACTGTGCCAAGTTCGTGGCGCGGGAAAAGCGCCGCAGCAACACCTATGACGGCATCATCATGGACCCGCCCAGCTACGGCCGCGGCCCCGGCGGCGAGATCTGGAAGCTGGAGGACTGCATCTACGACCTGATCAGCCAGTGCGAAGAGGTGCTGAGCGACAAGCCCCTCTTCTTTGCGGTCAACAGCTACACCACCGGCCTGTCTCCGGCGGTCATGGAATATATGCTCAAGACCACGCTGGTGCCCCGCTTTGGCGGCAAGACCAGCTGCGACGAGATCGGTCTGCCGGTGTCCGCCACCGGCGGCGTGGTGCCCTGCGGTGCCACGGCCATCTGGGAAGAATAAGAGAAAGAACCCTCTCAGTCGCCTTGCGGCGACAGCTCCCCCGAAAGGGGGAGCTCTGTAAGAGCCTACGGTAAGATGAATAAAAGCTCCCCTGAGAGGAAAGACTTCCCCCGTTCCGGGGGAAGATGTCACCGCAGGTGACAAAAGGGGGAATCTGGCACGGCGACAGCCGTGACTGAGAGGGTCAAACGATCTGAGAATGGGGTACAGCCCCTTTCGGAGGGGCGCACCACCAGAAAGAGAAAACAAATGAGTGAAACGATTTTAACAGCAGAAAACTTAAAGTTCCGCTATGACAGCGAACAGCCTATTTATGCGCTGGACGGCGTATCGACAAGCGTGAAGCGCGGAGAGTTCGTGGCCGTGCTGGGTGCCAACGGCTGCGGCAAATCCACGCTGGCTAAGCACTTCAACGCCATCTTGCTGCCGGAAAGCGGCAAGGTCTATGTGGAAGGCATGGACACCAGCGATGACAGCAAGCTCTACGACATCCGCCAGACGGTGGGCATGGTGTTCCAGAACCCGGACAACCAGATCGTGGCCACCGTGGTGGAAGAGGATGTGGCCTTTGCGCTGGAGAATCTGGGCGTGCCGCCGGACGAGATGCGCCGCCGAGTGGATGAGTCCATGAAGATGGCCGGCATCTACGAGTACCGGGAACGGGCCCCCCACAACCTGTCCGGCGGCCAGAAGCAGCGCGTGGCCATTGCAGGCGTGGTGGCCATGCGGCCGGATTGCCTGATTTTGGATGAAGCCACCGCCATGCTGGACCCCCGGGGCCGGGAGCAGGTGATGCAGACCATCCACCACCTGAACAAGAACATGGGCATCACCGTGGTGTCCATCACCCACTACATGGAAGAAGCCGCCCAGGCCGACCGTGTGCTGGTGATGAGCAAGGGCCATGTGGTGATGGAGGGCACCCCGAAAGAGGTGTTCAGCCAGACCGAGAAGGTGCGCGCGCTGCATCTGGATGTGCCGCAGGCCGCAGAGCTGCGGGACGAGCTGGCGAAGGCCGGCATCCCGATGCCGGAGGGCATCATCGACACCGGCGAGTGCGCACAGGCGCTGTATGAGCTGCTGCAGTAAAGGGGGACAGACGAAATGGCAGATATCATCAAAGTAGAACATCTGAGCTACGTCTACAACCCCGGCATGCCCAATGCGGTCACCGCGCTGGATGACGTGAGCTTTGCCGTGGAAGAAGGCGACTTTGTGGGCATCATCGGGGCTACCGGCTCCGGCAAGAGCACTCTCATCACCCATATGAACGGCCTGAACAAGCCCACCAGCGGTAAGATCTACATCGACGGCCGCGACCTGTGGGCCGACCCGGAAAAGATCCGGGACTTCCGCTTCCTCACCGGTCTGGTATTCCAGTACCCGGAATACCAGCTGTTTGAGGAGACCTGCTACAAGGACATCGCCTTCGGCCCGAAGAACATGGGCCTGGACGAGGCGGAGATCGACCGCCGCGTGCACGAGGCCGCAGACTTTGTGGGTCTGGACCCGGCGTTGCTGGAGCGCAGCCCCTTTGAGCTGTCCGGCGGCCAGAAGCGTCGTGTGGCGGTGGCAGGCGTCATGGCCATGCGGCCCCGCATCCTGGTGCTGGACGAGCCCGCCGCTGGTCTGGACCCGGAGGGCCGGGACGACATCCTCTCGGAAGTGAAGGAGTACCACAAAAAGACCGGCACCACCGTGCTGCTGGTGTCCCACAGCATGGAGGACATTGCCAAGTACGCCAATCGCGTGCTGGTGATGAGCAACAAGAAGATCGCCATGTACGACACGGTGGAAAAGGTCTTTGCCCGGGCTCCGGAGCTGCTGGGGCTGGGCCTGAGCGTGCCGCAGGTGACCAAGATCTTCCTCAAGCTGCGGGAAATGGGCGTGGATGTGCCAGCTGATGTGTACACCATCCCCTATGCGGTCAAGATGATCCTGGAGGCCAAGCGCCGCCGGGATGCTGGCGAGAGCCTTGTGCTGCCCCGCGCAGACAAGCAGGAAGGGGGCGCTGACAAATGCTGAGAGATATCACCATCGGCCAGCACTTCCCGGGCACGAGCCTTGTGCACCGGTTCGACCCGCGCATGAAGCTGGTGCTGACCATCGTTTACATCGTGCTGCTGTTTGCGGCATCCAACCCGCTGGGGCTGACCCTTTCCATCCTGTTCCTTGCGCTGATGTACAGGGTGGCGCAGATCCCCTTCAAGATGATCCTCAAGAGCCTGAAGCCCATTCTGCCCATCGTGGTGTTCACGGCGGTGCTCAACCTGTTCTTTGTGTCGGGCGAGGGCGACCCGCTGGTAAAGCTGGGCTTTCTGACCATTTACGCCGAGGGCGTGCGCTACGCGGTGCTCATGGCCGTGCGTGTCATGGCACTGATCGCGGGCACCAGCCTGCTCACCTACACCACCAGCCCCATCGTGCTGACGGATGCCATTGAACAGCTGCTCAAGCCTTTGGGCAGGCTGCACTTCCCGGTGCACGAGCTGGCCATGATGATGAGCATCGCCCTGCGGTTCATCCCCACCCTGATCGAGGAGACCGACAAGATCATGAACGCCCAGAAGGCCCGCGGTGCCCAGCTGGACACCGGCAAGATGCTGGACCGGGTCAAGGCGCTGGTGCCGGTGCTCATCCCGCTGTTCATCTCGGCCTTCCGCCGGGCCGACGAGCTGGCCATGGCCATGGAGTGCCGCTGCTACCGCGGCGGCGACGGCCGCACCCGGCTCAAGGTGCTGCGCTGCACGAAGCAGGACTACATCGACCTGGCGGTGTGCATCGTCTGCTTTGTGGTGATCCTGGCGTCCCGGTGGGTGTTCCCGAATTTTTAAAGGAGCATGACGCTCCGCTGGGCCAGAGGACAAGAGGGGCGTTTCGACGCGCCCCTCTCATCCTCTGGACTCCACTTACCCCTGACGAGAAAGGGGCTGCCCGCCCCTTTCAGACCCCAAAGCTGAAGTCAGAACGCAAAAAGCTGGCGCTGCGCCAGTCGGCGCTGTCGCCGGACGCTTTTTGCGTTCTTCCGATTTAAAACCATGAAACGGGAAAGTAGCGTTTATCCATGAACTTTTTACTGACCCTTGCCTACGATGGCACGAATTACTGCGGGTTTCAGGTGCAGCCCAACGGGCGCAGCGTAGCGGCCGTGTTTCAGGATGCGCTGGAAGCCGTGCTGGGTACCCGGCCGGACATCAAGGGCTGCAGCCGCACGGATGCCGGGGTGCACGCGCTGGGCTTTATGCTCAACTTCCACGCCGACACCCGCATCCCGCCGGAAAAGCTGCCGCTGGCGCTGAACCAGCACCTGCCGCCGGACATCCGGGTGCTGGCGGCGCGGGTGGTGCCGGAGGATTTCCACGCCCGGTATGCGGCCCACACCAAGACCTATCTGTACCGCATCCACAACCACCCCATCGACTCGCCCTTTGACGCGGCCTACTACACCCGGATGCCGAAGCATCTGGACGAAGTGCGGATGCAGGCGGCGGCGCAGCAGTTCGTGGGCACCCACGATTTTCTGGCCCTGTGCGCGGCGGGTTCTTCCGCCGCAGCCCATGGCGACACGGTGCGCACCATCACCGACTGCCATGTCACCCGGCGGGGCGACGAGATCGACATTGAGGTGACGGCGGACGGCTACCTGTACAACATGGTGCGCATTCTGGCGGGCACCTTGTGCGAAGTGGGGGCGGGCCGGATGCAGCCGGAACAGATCCCGGGCATCCTGGCCAGCTGCGACCGCAGCCAGGCGGGGCCGACCCTGCCGGCAAAGGGGCTGTTCCTGAAATGTGTGGAATACCCGGATATGAAGGAGAACCATTCATGAGAAAGATTCATCGCGGCAGTTCCCCGGCAGAGGGCGAGCCGCTCTCGGCCGGACGGGTCGAGTATCTGGAAGCAGCGCGTCAGCGGGCACGCAGCCGTCGGCTGCGCCGCGGGGCCATCATCGTGGCGGTGCTCACGGTGCTGGTCCTGTTTGCCACCGGCGCGGTGGGCACCTCCATTGCCCGTGCCAAGGATCTGGTGGACAGTGTGCACATTACCCTGACCCCGAACACAGGCTGGCCGCAGCAGACCGGCATCACCGAGCCCACGGCGGTGGCAAAGCTGTCCGGCGGCTTTGCGGAGATGGACACGGACAGCTGTGTGGTGTACAGCTTTGGCGGTGCAAAGCTCAACAGCGTCCAGAGCGGCTATGCCCGCCCGGCGCTGGCAGCCGGGAAAAGCCGCTTTGTGCTGTACAACCGCTCCGGCAATGAGTTGCGGGTGGAGAGCCGCACCCAGAACCTGTACACCAAAACGCTGGACAGCAGCATCTACCTGTGCGCCGTGGCGGATGCCGGGCAGGTGGCCGTAGCCACCGATGACACCGACAGCGTGGCAAAGCTGACGGTGTACTCGTCCGCCATGGAACAGGTACTGAGCTGGAACCTGACCAGCGCCGAGGGCACCCCGCTGCGCATGGCCTTTTCACCGGACAGCCGCCGCATTGCGGTGGCGGCGGTGACTGCAAACGGCGGTCAGCTGACCACGAACCTCTATGTGTTGGCCCTTGCGCAGGGCGACCCGGTACAGCTGGGCACCGCCACCAGCGTGCCCCAGTGGCTGGGCTGGCTGAGCGGGGACAGCGTGCTGGCCCTTTATGAGGACCGGGCGGTGCTGTACGGTGCCAACGGCGGCGAGAAGGCCAGCTATGACTTCGGCGGCAGTACCCTTGTGGATGTGGACACCGAAAACGGCGGCGTGGCCCTGCTGCTGAGCGGCGGCCAGACCTGCACCGCCGTGCTGCTGGACAACAGCCTGGGCGTGCAGTACAGCGGCAATGTGCCGGCGGCCAGCCACATCCTCCGCGCAGCCGATGGCTTCTATTTGCTCACCGACAGCACGGTGGAATGCTTCAACAAGGCGGGGGAGTTCCAGTGGACCCAGCCGATGGATGCAAAGCCCCAGGCGGGTGTGCTCAATGGTCGGCAGCTGCTGGTGTTCAGCGGCAATACGGTGCAGCAGGTCACGGCACCGGAGCCGGACAGCTCCAGTGCGTCCTGAGACGCCTCTTTATCGCAGCGGCATGAGCCGAGTGCTAAAAAATAACAGGGAAAACAAGGTATGTTCAAGAATCCGTCATTTCTTTTTGATATCCTATGTACGGCGGCGTGGATCGTCCTGACCGTGCGGTATGCGCGCAAGGGCTTTCTGGCCTCCATGGTCCAGCTGCTGGGCAACGGGCTCAGCCTGCTGGGGGCCCATCAGCTTTCGTCCGCCTGTGCGGGCTGGGTATTCGAACACCTGCTGGCCGGTGGTTTCCGCACCCAGATCGCGGCCAGCCTGGCCGCAGGCGGCGTGGTGGACCTGACCGGCATTGCCGACAAGTACGCGGGGTTTCTGCCCCAGAGCTTCCGGGCGTCCATCGTGGCAGCCTGTGAGCGCTCCATCGGAGCGGTGCTGTCCGACAATGCCGTGGTGCTGGCCGACACCATCGTGGAAAAGGTGCTGCAGCCGCTGCTCACCCCGGTGATCATGCTGGTGCTGTTCTTTGTGTTCTACGCGCTGCTGCGGCTGCTGGTGAGCATGCTGGTCACGGTGCTGGGCCTTGTGAACAAGCTGCCGGTAGTCGGCACGGTGAACCGGGGCCTTGGCTGGCTGGTGGGCGGCGGCACCGCGCTGATGGACATCTATCTGGTGCTGTGTGTCGTGTGGGGCCTTGTGGTGATCACCGGTGGCAGCCTGAGTGTGCTGAATGACACCGTGATGAGCGGCAGTCTTTACTATAAAGTGTTTAATCTGTTCAACCCGTTCCTGTAACAGAGAGCGGGGAGAGAACAGCAAGGAGGAACTATGGTCTGTATTCGATGCCAGAAACGTCCGGCCATCATTTTCATCCAGCGGATGGTGGATGGCCAGATGAAGCAGGAGGGCTACTGCCTGCATTGTGCGCGGGAGCTGCACATCAAACCGGTGGACGATCTGATGAAGCAGTTCGGCATGTCGGATCAGGATCTGGACAACATGGAAAACCGGATGGAGAGCATGATGGAAGAGCTGGGCGATTCCAACCCGCTCTCCATGATGATGAACATGACCCAGGGCGGCGAGGATGCCCCCGACGAGGACGAAGATCTGATCCCCGGCAGCAATGCCACCTTCCCGCTGGGCTTTACCAGCAGTGAAAAACAGGACGGCGACAAAAAGGGCTCCGACCGCAAGAACGGCAAAAAGCCTCCCAAGCGCAAATTCCTGGATACCTATTGTGAGAACCTGACCCGCAAGGCGCGGGAAGGCAAACTGGATGATATCATCGGCCGTGACCGCGAGATCTACCGCACCATCCAGATCCTGAGCCGCCGCCAGAAGAACAACCCCTGCCTCATCGGCGAAGCCGGTGTGGGCAAGACGGCCATTGCCGAGGCCATTGCCGAGCGCATTGCCAAGGGCGATGTGCCCATCGGCCTGCAGGACAAGGAGATCTATCTGCTGGACCTCACCAGTCTGGTGGCGGGCACCCAGTTCCGCGGCCAGTTTGAGCAGCGGGTCAAGGGCCTGCTGGGCGAGGTGAAGGCAGCCGGGAACGTGATCCTGTTCATCGACGAGATTCACACCATTACCTCTGCCGGTGAGAGCGAGGGTGCCATGAACGCGGGCAACATCCTCAAGCCCGCCCTGTCCCGCGGCGAGATCCAGGTGATCGGTGCCACCACCTTTACCGAGTACCGCAAGTACATTGAGAAGGATCAGGCACTGGAGCGCCGCTTCCAGCCCGTGCGGGTGGAGGAGCCCAGCGTGGCCGACACGCTGGCCGTGATGAACGGCATCAAGCACTACTACGAGCAGCATCACCATGTGCAGGTGCCCGCCGACGTGCTGAGCGCCACCGTCACCCTGAGCGAACGCTACATCACGGACCGCTATCTGCCCGACAAGGCCATCGACCTGCTGGACGAAGCCTGCGCCTGCTGCAATCTGGCCCACCCGGTCATCTCCGAGTATCTGGGCATGCAGAAGGAGCTGGACGCCCTGAAGCAGGAAGAAGCGGATATGGAGACGGCGGACGTCAACGAGCCCATCGACTATGAGCGGGTGGCGGAGCGCAAGACCCGCATCGCCAAGCTGGAAGCCGAGCTGCCCGCCAAGCAGGCAGCCGCCAGTGAGATCCAGGTGACCATGGATGATGTGGCCAAGGTCATCGAGCTGTGGACCGGTATCCCGGCGGTGAAGATCCGCGAGAGTGAGTTCGCCAAGCTGGCCGGGTTGGAAAATGAGCTGAAAAAGAAGATCGTCGGGCAGGACGAGGCCGTGCATCTGGTGGCGCAGGCCATCAAGCGCAGCCGCGCCGACCTGTCCGGCCGCCGCCGTCCGGCCAGCTTCATCTTTGTGGGCCCCACCGGCGTGGGCAAGACCGAACTGGTCAAGCAGCTGGCAAACCAGCTGTTCGACGGCCCGGATCCGCTGATCCGTCTGGACATGAGCGAGTATATGGAAAAATACGCGGTGTCCCGTATGATCGGTTCGCCTCCGGGCTATGTGGGCTATGAGGAGGCTGGTCAGCTCACCGAGAAGGTGCGCCGCCGCCCCTACAGCGTGGTGTTGTTTGACGAGATCGAAAAGGCCCACCCGGACGTGATGAACATCCTGCTGCAGATCCTGGACGAAGGCAAGATCAACGACGCCCAGGGCCGCACGGTGGACTTTTCCAACACGGTCATCTGCATGACCTCCAACGCGGGCAGCAGCGACCAGAGCACCAGCAGCCTGGGCTTCAACAAGAGCGAAGAGCAGCGCAGTGCCGAAAAGACCCGCAAGGCGCTGGCACAGTTCCTGCGGCCGGAGTTCCTGGGCCGTGTGGACGAGGTGATCACCTTCAAGCCCCTGAGCGAGGAGACCCTGCAGGGCATTGCAGCCCTGATGCTGGACGAGTACAAGCCCGGCATGGACGCCAAGGGCATCGCCTACCGCTATACTCCGGCGGCCCTCAAGGCGCTGGTGAAGAAGAGCGAGGGCGGCAAGTTTGGTGCCCGCGACCTGCGCCGTGTCATCCGCAAGGCCGTGGAGGACCCCGCCGCCGAAAAGCTCATCGACGGCACCCTGGCCTCCGGCAGCACCCTTGTGGTGGATGCCGACGAGAACGGCGAGATCGTACTGAACTAAAAAACACCTTGCCGCGGCCCGGATGGGCTGCACGACAGGGTGCACGAAAGGCTCCCCTTGGGGGAGCCTTTTTTCTTTTGTCAGAAGGGGAGCGGGGAGGCTCATTCCCGGTTTTCCACCGCATCTTCGATGATGCGCAGGAAGGTGGTGCCGTAGCGGGCGGCCTTCTTTTCGCCCACGCCGCTGATGTTCAGCAGCTCGTCCAGACTGAGAGGCTTTTTCTCCACCATCTCCCGCAAAGTGGCGTCGCTGAACACCATAAAGGCAGGCACATTCTGCTTGCCGGCCAGTCGTTTGCGATGGGCGTACAGGGCATTCAGCAGTTTTTCGTCGGCCTCGCTGAGCGGGGCGGCCCCGGCGATGGACTTGGTGCGGCGGGGCTTTTCCAGCCGGTGGGCGTTGTCGGCCGCACGCCGCCGGGAGGTTTCCAGCTGCAGCTGTGCTTCCTGCTCTGCCGCCAGACAGCAGGAGCAGTTGCCGCATTTTTTCGGTGCGGCCTCGCCGAAGTATTCCAGCAAAAAGCCCCGCAGGCACTTCGGGGTAGTGGAATAGAAGGTCATATACTTGAGCCGCTCTTCGGCCTTGCGGGCGGCTTCGGCCTTGACGTCGGCAGGCAGGCCGTTGTCGGCTTCCAGCTCCTTGTCGATGAAGAAACGGATGGTACGCACATCGGTGCCGGAGTACAGCAGGGTGCAGCGGGAGGGCTGACCGTCCCGCCCGGCACGGCCGGCCTCCTGATAATAGCTCTCCAGATCCTTGGGCATATTATAATGGATGACGAACCGCACGTTGGGCTTGTCGATGCCCATGCCAAAGGCGTTGGTGGCCACCATCACCTGCACCCGGTCGTAGAGGAAATCATCCTGATTCCTGCGGCGGGTATCGGCGTCCAGCTTGGCGTGGTAGGCCGCCGCCCGGATGCCCCGGCTCTGCAGCAGTCGGGCAGTCTCATCCACCTGTTTTGTGGTGCTGCAATAGACGATACCGGCGTGATTGCCCTCCTGCAGCACCAGTTCCAGCAGGCGGCGGGGCTTTTCGCTGGGCAGGGCCCGCTGGGTGGCAAAGTAAAGGTTGGGCCGGTCGAAGCTGGCAGTCACCTCATAGGGATCGCGCAGGGCAAGATGGGTACGGATGTCATCCCGCACATGAGCGGTGGCGGTGGCCGTGAATGCGCCCACCACCGGCCGGGTGGGCAGGCTGTCCACGAAGGCCTGGATGCGCAGGTAGCTGGGGCGGAAGTCCTGCCCCCACTGGCTGATGCAGTGGGCCTCGTCCACCGTGACCATGCTGATCTGCTGCTCCTGCACAAAGCGCTGGAAGCCTGGCATTTCCAGCCGCTCCGGGGCCACATAGATGATCTTATACCAGCCCTCGCGGGCGCGGTGCAGCATCAGGGCTTTCTGGTTGTCGGTGAGGCTGTTGTTCAGAAAAGCCGCTGCCACACCGGCCTGCACAAGAGCTCCCACCTGATCCTTCATCAGGCTCACCAGCGGCGACACCACCAGCGTGATGCCCGGCAGCAGCAGGGCGGGCACCTGATAGCAGATGGACTTACCGGCACCGGTGGGCATCACGGCCAGCACGTCCTGCCCGGCCAGCAGGCGCTGCACGATCTGCTCCTGCCCGGGGCGGAAGCTGTCGTAGCCAAAAAATTTTTTCAGGATGCTGTGCGGGGTTTCCATGGTTTCCTCCGTTATAATCAGTGAACGCGCAGTGCGCGGAGTGCTCAAAACGCTACCAGTATACCACAAAACCGTGTCTGCGCGCACAGAAAAACACCACATTGCACCGAACGGTGCGAAAAATCTGGGATATCTGGGGGCGGGCATAGCTTTTCAGGATTGAAAATGCTATAATAAGAACACATATCTCCATCCGGCGGCCCCCGGTGCGCCGAAACTGCAAATCGAATTTAAAGGAGCAATTTAGAATATGGACCAGAAACTCATTACCTTTGCCGTGCCCTGCTACAACTCGGCGGCTTATATGCGCCACTGCATCGAGACGCTGCTGTCTGCCGGAGAGCGGGCCGAGATCATTCTGGTGGATGACGGCTCGGTCAAGGACGAGACCCCTGCCATCTGCGACGAATACGCCGCCAAATACCCCACCATCGTCAAGGCCATCCATCAGGAGAACGGCGGCCACGGCGAGGGCGTCAACCAGGGCATCCGCAACGCCACGGGCCTGTACTACAAGGTGGTGGACAGTGACGACTGGCTGGACACCGAGGCCCTGAAAAAGGTGCTGGATAAGCTGGCGGTTCTGGTGGAGCACCACACCGCCCCGGACCTGATGATCTGCAACTATGTGTACGAGCACGTGGAGGACGGCACCAGCCATACCGTGCGCTACACCAATGTGTTCCCGCAGAACCGGCTGTTCAGCTGGATGCACGTGGGCCACTTCCGCCCGGACCAGAACCTGCTGATGCACTCGGTGATGTACCGCACCCAGGTGCTGCGCCAGTGCGGCATGGTGCTGCCCAAGCACACCTTCTATGTGGACAACATCTTTGTGTACCAGCCCCTGCCCTATGTCAAGAGCATGTATTATATGGACCTGGACCTGTACCGCTACTTTATCGGCCGTGCAGACCAGAGCGTCAACGAGAGCGTCATGGTCAAACGGGTGGACCAGCAGCTGCGGGTCACCAAGCACATGATCGACTGTCAGGATCTGGATGCCCTGCAGCATGAAAAGCGTCTGCGGGCCTATATGCTCCACTACCTGTCCATGATGATGACCGTCAGCGACATCTTCCTGCTGCTGGACGGCACCCCGGAGGCCTACACCAAAAAGAAGGAACTGTGGCAGTACCTGAAGGACCATGTGAGCCCCAAGGTGTACCGCTCGGTGGTGCTGAGCCTGGGCGGTGTGACCAATGTGAGCATCCCCGGCGGCGACAAAGTGGTGCTGGGGTGCTATCGTCTGGCCCGGAAGCTGTTCAAATTCAACTAAGGATAGGCAATGCGGTGTCTCTTGCTCCCCCGATGTCGGGGGAGCTTTTTTGCTGTTTGCCTTGATTTTTCATAAAAGTGCGGTGGACAGTTGCTTTTTCTTTTGACGGAGAGTATACTGGTATAGTATGCATTTTTTGCCGTGCAGGTTTCCCCTGGGCGCATTCCCTTTCCTGCACGGCCCTGGAATGAGAAGTTTATAAAATAAGGAGGAAATGGGGCAGGCTGCGGAACCGCTCTGCCCCAGGAGAACACACATGGAACAAATGTTGATCTGCCTGTCGATCGCTTTGATCGCAGGCCTGCTCATGTCCCGTTTGGCCAAGGCGGTAAATCTTCCGGCGGTCACGTCCTATCTGGTGGCCGGGCTGCTGCTGGGCCCCTTTGTGCTGGGGCGGCTGGGCCTCAGCGGCCTGGGCATCGGCTTTGGCTCCCTGGAGCAGGTGGAGGGCTATGGCGTAGTCACCCAGGTGGCACTGGGCTTTATCGCCTTTGTCATCGGCAACGAGTTCCGGCTCAGCTCTCTGCGGAGCATGGGCCAGCAGGCCATTACTGTGGGCATCGCCCAGGCGGTGATCACCACCGCCCTGGTGGACGTGGCCCTGGTGGGGGTGCATCTGCTGTTCCCCCAGGTGCTGTCCCTGGCGTCCGCTATTACCCTGGGCTCCATTGCCGCAGCCACGGCCCCGGCTGCCACCCTGATGGTGGTAAAGCAGTATAAGGCCAAGGGCCCCCTGACCCACCTGCTGCTGATGGTGGTCGCCATTGACGACGCTGTGGGCCTGGTGCTGTTCTCGGCCTCCTACGGTGTGGCCAATGCCCTGGAGCAGGGCCACATGGACCTGCTCAGCGTGGTGGTGGAGCCTCTCATGGAGATCCTGCTGTCCCTGCTGCTGGGTGCCGTTGCCGGTTACCTGCTGAACCTGCTGGAGGTCTACTTCCACTCCCGGTCCAAGCGCATGAGCCTGTCGGTGGCCTTTGTGCTGCTGACGGTGGGTGTTTCCCTGCTGGAGGTTGAGGTAGGCGGCGTGCGCTGCGGCTTCTCCCTGCTGTTGGTGTGCATGATGACCGGCACCGTGTTCTGCAACGTCTGCCCCACCTCGGAGGAGCTGATGGACCGTCTGGACCGGTGGGTGTCCCCCATCAACATTCTGTTCTTTGTGCTGTCCGGCGCAGAGCTGGACCTGACCATCCTGTCCAACCCTCTGGTGCTGCTGGTGGGCGTGGTGTACATCGCCAGCCGCTCCCTGGGCAAGATCAGCGGTGCCTATGCCAGCTGCCGTGCCACCAAGTGCAGCCCCAGCATCCAGAAATACCTGGGCATCACCCTGCTGCCCCAGGCTGGCGTAGCCCTGGGCATGGCCGCAGAGGCTGCCCAGCTTTCCGACGGACACATGGTCCGGAACGTGGTGCTGTTCTCGGTGCTGGTGTATGAGCTGGTAGGCCCCACCCTGACCCGGATGGCTCTGACGGCTGCCGGCGAGATCCGCCCGGAGGGCCGCACTAGTGCCCGTGTGGAGAACAAGCCCAAGGAACCCGTTTCTGTCCAGGGCTGAATCTGAACCACAAAACGCCCCGGTTTTCCACCAGGCTCTGCCTGTGCTGTGGAAAACCGGGGCGTTCTTCTTTTTTAGTTCCGGTCCATGGTGTGGGTGGCAAACACGGCTTCGTCCTCCCACCACACGGGCTGCCCGGCGGCCAGGGTCCGGGGCACATCCAGCAGCCGCTGGTTGCTGCTGCCGCGGAAGCGCAGGGAGATGTCGTGCTTTGCCTGCACGAATTCACCGTCCACCAGCACATCCAGCAGCTGCAGCAGCTCATCGGTCACCTCGCACCGGGCGGCGCAGGGCTCTTTGCCGGTGAGCTGCTCCCAGGTGTAGCCGGAGTAGCACCAGACTGTTTTGTTGGGGTACAGGGCCTTGAAGTTGCGCACAAAGGGCAGCAACTCCCGCTGGTTTTCCGGCTCAAAGGGCTCGCCGCCCAGCAGGGACAGCCCGGCAATGTAGTCCGGCTGGCAGGAGGCGAACACTTGATTGCGGGTGGCCTTGTCGAAGGGCTGGCCGTAGGCAAAATCCCAGGCCACGGAGTTGAAACAGCCGGGGCAGCGGTGGCGGCAGCCGGAAACAAATACGCTGGTGCGCACGCCGGGCCCGTTGGCAATGTCGTAATACTTGATGGTTGCGTAGTTCATAGTGATACTCCAATAAAAAGCTCCCCCTCTCGGGGGAGCTGGCAATGCGAAGCATTGACTGAGAGGGTTACAGATGCAGCACGCGGTCCTTGATCTCCTGGGTGCGGCCCTGATTCCAGAACTGGGTGCCGATATAACCGCAGGTGCGGCGGGCAACGTTCAGCTTGTTCTGGTCGCGGTTGCCGCACTTGGGGCACTCCCACACCAGCTTGCCGTCATCCTCCACGATCTTGATCTCGCCGTCGTAGCCGCAGCACTGGCAGTAATCAGACTTGGTGTTCAACTCGGCGTACATGATGTTGTCGTAGATGAACTGCAGCACGCTCATCACGGCTTCCAGATTGTCCTGCATGTTGGGCACTTCCACATAGCTGATGGCACCGCCCGGGGACAGACGCTGGAAGTCGCTCTCGAACTTCAGTTTGGTAAAGGCGTCGATCTGCTCCGAGACATGGACGTGGTAGCTGTTGGTGATATAGTTCTTGTCGGTGATGCCGGGCACAATGCCAAAACGCTTCTGCAGGCACTTGGCGAACTTGTAGGTGGTGGACTCCAGCGGGGTGCCATAGAGGGAATAGTCCATGTTCTCGGCCTTCTTCCACTGGTTGCACTTGTCGTTCATGTGCTGCATCACGCTGAGGGCAAAGGGCTTGGCACCGGCGTCGGTGTGGCTCTTGCCGGTCATATACTTCACGCACTCATACAGGCCGGCGTAACCCAGGCTGATGGTGGAATAGCCGCCGAACAGCAGCTTGTCGATCTTTTCACCCTTCTTCAGGCGGGCCAGTGCGCCGTACTGCCACAGGATGGGTGCGGCATCACTGGGGGTGCCCAGCAGCCGCTTGTGACGGGCCTGCAGGGCGCGATGGCACAGATCCAGACGCTCGTCAAAGATCTTCCAGAACTTTTCAAAGTTGCCCTCAGAACTCAGGGCAACGTCCACCAGATTGATGGTGACCACACCCTGATTGAAACGGCCGTAGTATTTGGGCTTGCCGGTCTCGGGGTCCACATAGGGGGTCAGGAAGCTGCGGCAGCCCATGCAGGTGTAGCAGTGGCCCTCGCCGTTCTTGTCCACCTTGAGTTCCAGCATCTTCTTTTCGGAGATGTAGTCCGGAACCATGCGCTTGGCGGTGCACTTGGCGGCCAGCTCCGTCAGGTAGTAGTAGGGGGTACCGGGGCGGATGTTGTCCTCCTCCAGCACATAGATCAACTTGGGGAAGGCGGGGGTAATCCACACACCGGCCTCGTTCTTCACGCCCTGGTAGCGCTGGCGGATGGTTTCCTCAATGATGATGGCCAGGTCGGCTTTCTCCTGCGCGTTGCGGGCCTCACCCAGATACATGAACACGGTGATGAAGGGGGCCTGACCGTTGGTGGTCATCAGGGTGACCACCTGATACTGGATGGTCTGCACGCCGCGGTTGATCTCGTTGCGCAGGCGGCGCTCCACGATCTCCTTCTTGCGCTCGGCGGAGACGTCCAGACCTTCCATCTCTACTTCGACCTCGGCGGCAATCTTCTTGCGGGAGACGTCCACAAAGGGAGCCAGATGAGTCAGGCTGATGCTCTGACCGCCGTACTGGTTGGAGGCCACCTGTGCAATGATCTGAGTGGCAATGTTGCAGGCGGTGGAAAAGCTGTGGGGCTTTTCGATATAGGTGCCGGAGATGACCGTGCCGTTCTGCAGCATATCCTCCAGGTTGACCAGGTCGCAGTTGTGCATGTGCTGGGCAAAGTAATCGGAATCGTGGAAGTGGATCAGGCCTTCCTGATGTGCCTTCACGATCTCCGGGTCCAGCAGCAGACGGGCGGTCAGGTCCTTGGAGATCTCACCGGCCATATAGTCGCGCTGCACGCTGTTCACGGTGGGGTTCTTGTTGGCGTTCTCCTGCTTGACCTCTTCGTTCTGGCACTCGATCAGGCTCAGGATGCGCTCGTCGGTGGTGTTGGTCTGCCGCTTCAGGCTCTGCACATAGCGGTAGGTGATATAGTGCCGGGCCACATCGTGGGCCTGGATGTCCATGAGCTGGTTCTCTACCAGATCCTGGACTTCCTCCACACTCACAGCACGGTTCAGCGCCTGACACTGGTCGGTCACAGCCGCGGCAATCTGCGTGATCTGTTCCCGGGTCAGACGGCTCTGACCGCCGACGGAATCGCTGGCCTTGGTAACGGCCGTGATGATCTTGGTAATATCAAAGGGGACCTCTGCACCGTTGCGTTTGATGATCTTCATAAGCTCTCCTCCAACTGACAGTGTGAACGGGCATCTCTCACAATAAGAGATACCCGTCTGCGCACACGATATCCAACAAACTGAATGTAGCTCTATTTTATCACTATCTAGTGGCAAGTCAAGAAAAATACCACTACATTTTGCGTTTTGGAGTTTTAGCCAAAATTCACAGGCAAAATTCAGGATAAAATCAGACGGCAAACTGCTTGACAAGAGCGTGGGCATTCCGGCGCGTAATATCCGACGGGAATATACCTTGCAGGGAATGAAAAATACAGAATATATAATTACATTATATAGGAAAATCGGGTACCGGCCCGCAGCGGCTGCCTGTCATCACGGCCCAACGGGTGAAAGGACCGTTCTGGGCAGGCTGCAAAGATAAAAGAAGCTGCCTCTGAAGATGCCCAGCGCGAAGCGGAGGGCATTCAAATCGTGTCGATTTCCGCACGCCTGAATGGATTGCAAAAAAGACAGAAAAAACTTGCCGAAAAGTGTTGACAGAAGGCGGGAGGTGTGGTATTATACTTGAGCGCCAAGCACTGAGACAAAAGAATGACTTCTGAAGTCTCGGCATGAAGCCTTTGAAAAGAACCAATAGACGTTCAAAAACACCAGCTGACACTGAGATGTTGAGAATGATCCAAGTTCAGAACGCTCAAAAGCCTCGAAAAAAAAGAGCTTGACAAAAAACCGCTTCTGTGGTAAAATAATCAAGTCGTCAGCTGCAAGGCTGAGGCGCACAGGACCTTGAAAATTGAACAATATCGAAAAACTTGTAACGGAACCTATTTTCG
>OOBW01000299.1_pt1 | contig 43325 bp, 78 predicted proteins | sample 1671701 | NCBI WGS metagenome assembly OOBW01 (sample SAMN06348183, study PRJEB24527) | human gut metagenome | biome: human gut; feature: ankylosing spondylitis patient; material: feces | host: Homo sapiens | place: China | collected 2015-10 | reverse complement strand
GTATTGAAAAAATAAAATTTTATAAAAAAATAAATGACTCTTGCCTTTTACGATGATATCATATATAATTGTAATGTTATTAGTATGTGATTAAGTAGAAGGGGAGAACGTTTGTGAAGTTAGATATTGATTATAAGGCTATAGGACTGAGGATAAAGGCCGCTCGTGCCAGAAAAGGATTAACTCAGGGAAATATAGCTAATCTAACTGGTCTGTCAACTCCGCATATCAGCAATATAGAAACCGGTAATACTAAGCTTGGCCTGCCTACAATTATTCATCTGGCTAATGTACTGGATGTTTCTGTGGACGAGCTGCTGTGTGACAACATTCATCACAGTGAGCAGATTTACTGCAATGAGCTGGCTGACTTGGTTAAGGATTGTTCCGTAGATGAACTGCATATTATTTCTGAATTAGCAAAGGTCATCAAGAAGGCCGGTATTAACAGTGCAAAGAAGGTCAGAAAGCGCCGTACTAAGGCAGAGATGGCAGCAGCTAAGGCAGCTGAAGAAGCTGCAATGCAGATGGAAATTTAATATAGCTTATGTGCTACTGTAGCTCAGCTGGTAGAGCAACTGATTCGTAATCAGTAGGTCGCAAGTTCAAACCTTGTCAGTAGCTCCATTGAAAACCCGCCTGGAATGGTATTTCTGGGCGTTTTCTTTTGTCCAAAAATTAATCAGTAGGTAGCGTTTTGGTTGCAGTTTGGTTCAACTTTTTTGGGTAGTCTGGGGTAAAACGGGACAAGATACGGCAGAAATGGTTTCTTTGTTGCAATTTCCTATGTTGAAAACTTTTTCTACAAGTGAAGGCATCTGGCTGTCGTAGCCGGGGATGGCGTGCCCGTAGAGATTCAATGTGTGGCTAGGGCGAGAGTGCCCAAGACGCTTGGAAACTTCCAATATAGGCACACCGGCAGCAAGCAGCATTGACGCATGAGTATGGCGCAGGCAATGGAATTTCTTGTATGGAATTCCCGCCTTATTTAAAATTCGCTTCCACGACTTGTCAATGTTTGTAGACAGGCATGGCTTGCCGTTGGCATTCTTAATGATTTCACCGCTTTCGAGAGCATATGCTGCTTGATAAAGCTCTGCCATTATATTCTTCGGCAAAGGGATTCGCCTATACCCTGCCCTCGTCTTTGGCGGCTGGAGCTTTGCTACGCCCTTGACCTCTACTAAACTCTTGTTGATTTTTATGGCATCTCCGTCTAAATCCTGCGGCGTTAGGGCTAATATCTCTCCCATGCGACAGCCGGAAGCGATAGCAACGGAAACGAGCAGATGATGCCTACGAAGTCTTGCGTCGCTGTCAATGGTTTTCATGATTATACTCAGCTCTTCGGGAGAGAATATCTCGACCTCTTTAGGTTCTGGCTTGAGTACTTCCACACCTGCCATGAAGTCTTTCTCTATAAGCCCTGTCGCAATAGCTTTTTTAGACGCACGGCAAAGCAGCTTTACCACTCTATCTTTCATGCCCTCTGTCATTTCTGCGGTATTAATGTAGGCTTGAACCGCTAGGGGCGTTAGCTTTTGCAGCTCTACATCTGCCAACTCTTCGTTGATATGCGCAGCGGTATTGGCGTAGTCCAGAAATGTCTTTTCTCTTACTTTAGGTTTGACGAAAACGCCGAGGTACTGCAAAACCCATGTGCCGAGAGTTAGGTCGCTCTTTACAACATAATCGCCCTTGATATATTTTGCCGTCATGCTCAAGCGCCAAGCGTTCGCTTCTTCTTTCGTGTTAAACCTTTTGTGTGTTCTGCGGCCTTGCGGGTCTACGACAGAAGCGTGCCATTTGTTCCTCGTGGTTTCAAAATAAACAGAACCCTCTCCGTATTTAGGCATAGATTTTCACCCTTTCTTTACAAAACACTCACTTGTTAAGTCGAAAACATTTCTGCTATAATGATATTAGAAGTTCGGTTTACTTCTAGAGTGTTCCGTTTTACGGTTCATTTACCCTTCTTTTCTGAATTTGCTGGTGCAAAAAGACCTCCGGTACGCGGAGGTCTTTTTGTTTTTTTCTACCATTTGGTTCGACCTCTGGTCGGCTTGCGTTCGTAGTTGACGCAGATTTTGGGGCCTACACACTGCATCATTTGCTTGCGGCAATAACCGTCTTCGTAGTACCAACAGTTGTTTCTGCGCAGACCTTTGACATATTGGGGAGTAATATCTTCGATATAAGCTGACACGCCTTGCATATTTCTTACACGTGCCTTGACCATAATATCAGACCTCCTAATCGAACTCCCTGTAAATAAATCTGCAACCGCCTCGATTTCGAGACGGTTGCACTCGTTTCGGGCTTCTATGACAGCGATACGAGCGCAACGGCTTGCTTTACACGCATCTTCATAGCAGCTCCCTCCAACAACTAAAAACAGTGTCGACCGTTCTCCGCCATGGAGCGCGGTCTTTTTTTATTATGGCTTGTCGTCATTCGGTTTTTGCTCACATCGGCTACTGTCGGGTGAGTAGACAGTCAAAAAGGGCGCGTCTCCTCGACCAACAGTAGCCTTAGAATACTTATGGCCACATCCTTTGAGTGCGGGGATAGTTCACAAAATAATTCGTGAGCAATAGCCTTCTTTTGCAGTTCGTCAGCCGTCATTTTTCTCGCCTCCTTCGTTTTGGATTTTATGGAGCTGCTGCTCTATCATCTCTTGAACGTCAATGCCTTGCGCCTTGAGGCTTTGGGACATGATTAGGTAAGCAACAGACATAAGCTGGTTCTTCGACTGCTTATCAAGGCTATTGTAAACGCCAAGAAGCTTCTCTTCGTCGCTTCTTACGGCAGGTTTGTTATTATAAGGCTCTTTCTTTGGAGATGAATCACAAACCGTAGTCTGCTCATCTACACTCCTACCAAGAATGTAATCAATGCTTGTGCCAAAGAAATCGGCTAATTTGACTAAATTGTCGTAATCAATCTGAAAACGGTCTGTTTCCCAACCAGACAGCGTTGGTTGGGCGATGCCTAAACTGGATGCTAATTCTTTTTGCGTGATTCCCGCTGAACGACGTAATTCTTTTAACCTGTTTGGCATGGTTTCTTCCTCCCCGACTTCCCTTATCTCTGAATATTGATTATTTCAATATCATGGTATCGAAAAAATCAATTTTTGTCAATAAACAGTGTTGACAAATCGAGAAACTCAATATATAATATACACATAAATTGAGTTACTCAATAAAATCTTCGAGGAAGGAGGGAGAATATTGAGTTTCAAAATAATGCGAATCAAGGCTGGCTTCACCCAACCTCAAGTTTCAGAAGCTCTTGGCATTCCGCAATCAACAATCGCTTGCTGGGAGACGGGCAGGGCACTCCCGAGGGCTGATAAACTCCCTGCTTTAGCGAAACTGTTTGGCTGCACGATTGACGAACTGCTAAATGTCCCAGATGAAGGTAAGTGAGTAATTCTCGTAATCTTCACCTACAATGTTGCAGATTTTGTCCTCTATGGAGTCTTTGACTATCGGCGGTAACTGCTCGATGAACTTTTGTAGAAACGCTGAATTGTCCTCTGGCTCATCTGACGGCGAAAGAGTGATATACAAACAACTTGTAGTAGCATCAGTTTCAATGTCAATGAAAGCAGCGCAGTCTGTCGTCCGCTTGTTGGCAGTGATAGAGAAATTCGCAATACTGCAATTTGCGTTTTGGCGCTCGATGTAAAGAGTATAGTCAAGCGGAAGATACGTAAAAAACTGTGTTGGGGATATGCTCAAATAGGAGCACAGTGTATTCAGAGTTTCAAACTGAATGCCTTGGCTGAGATTATTGCACAAAGCGGTTAATGTAGTGCGAGATATGCCGGTATCTTTTGATACTTTGCTAATCCGAAGATTTCTTTCGGCAAGAAGCACGTTAAGGTTTACTAGCAACATAATAAAAACACCTCCTCTTAAATTGTACAGCATATTGAACAAAAAAGCTATTGACAATACACTTTGAGTATTGTACAATACAAAATACAAAATGCACAGTACATTGAACAAAAAGAGAGGAGTGAAAAAGGAGATGTACAGTGTGATAGACAATAAATTTTCTATGATACTTGGAGCGAAGCGGTTAAAGATAACCGATGTAGCCAAAAACACTGGAATATCCAGAACAACGCTCACCAATCTATATTATGACCGCAACGCAGCTATATCGCTGGACACGCTAGATAGGTTGTGTGGCTTCTTGCAGTGCGGCATAGGAGACTTGTTTGAATACAAGAAAAATGACGAGCTGTTGAAAGGAGAGGAGAAAGATGAATGAAATGCAAGAGCTAGTTGAATCTTATGAGAAATTTAAAGAAGTTGACAAGAACTTCATGATTGGCATGAAAGCAAAAAACTTCAATGTAGACCAAAAGCTTTTAGCGTTTGTTTTCCAGCAGATGCAAGGCTGCACGTTGAAAGAATTCAAGGAATTTGCAAAAGCGATAGAAACATTGGCAGCAGCAGCTATTGAGCAGATGCCTGTTAGGTATGTCCCTGTGGCAGATGGCGAATTGCAAAGAGTCGCTACTATTGTGAACAACATGGTTGATAGGGCAGCAGAAAAGAAGCTACTTGAACAAAGTAGCAATAGCGCAAATAGCACTGGCAACTGCGGCGATAGCACTGGCAATAGCGCAAAGAATAGCAGCAGAAGCTCGTTCCTCGGACGTTTTTTCGGCTGACTCGCGTTGATTGTAATCTTCGAGTTCTGTTTTGCCAAGCGGCGTAAGAACAATAAAGCTATCACTTAAACGGATTAGGCTTGCTTTCATTAATCTGTCGTAACGACGACGTGTTATATCACCGTCACCATAATTTTGAAGAAGCGTTGTGATGGTGACACGATTAACCGAAAGCCAGCCGAGCAGTTTGTAATCAAATTCGGATAACACAAAATCACCTCTTTTCTATATAGCAATTATAGCACGGAGGATTAAGAAAGAAGGTAATGCAATGGACGAACTAAAGATTTTTGAGAACCCTGCATTCGGCAAGGTTCGAGTGGTAGAGCAAGGCGGCGAGCCTTGGTTTGTAGCAAAAGATGTTTGCGATGCTTTAGAGTTGTCTAATACTAGCATGGTTATTAACCGTTTGGAAGATGATGAACGGGCTAAGTTCAACTTAGGCCGTCAAGGAAGCACAAATGTCGTTAACGAGTACGGCTTATACAACTTAGTGTTAGCGAGCCGTAAGCCAGAAGCAAAAGCTTTTAAGCGCTGGGTTACTCACGAAGTCATTCCTGCCATCCGCAAGACTGGCGGTTACATCGCTGGTAGTGAGAAGATGAGCGATGCGGAGCTGATGGCGAAAGCCGTGCTCGTGGCGCAAGCTACCATTAAAGAGCGCGATGCACGTATCAAGGAGTTGGAGAGCGACACGCAGCGCATGAAGCCGAAGGAAATCTTTGCCGATGCAGTTTCTGTGAGCGACCAAACCATCTTGATTGGTGATTTGGCAAAGCTCATCAAGCAGAACGGGCATGACATGGGTCAGAAGCGCATGTTTGAGTGGCTGCGTAACAACGGCTACTTGATTAAGCGTCAAGGCGCAGACTACAATAGCCCGACGCAGAGAGCTATGGAGTTAGGCCTGTTCCGCATCAAGGAAACGGCGGTTACGCATAGCGATGGCCATGTAACCGTCAGCAAGACGGTTAAAGTGACTGGCAAAGGGCAGGCGTATTTCGTAAACAAGCTTTTATCAAAAGGAGCGTGAGAGTGATGAATGTTAATGAAGCAATTTTCGACTTGCTCCGTTGTGCAAAATTCAATCATCTAGATGGACCGACGCAAAAAGAAATTGCTCAAGCCGCCGAGAAGATAATAGGGAATCTCGAAGGCATGAGCAGATTTGAAGCTAAGAAAACATTAAAGTTGGTAAAACTGATACTGGATAATTATTTAGTAGTTTCCAACTCAGAAGAAAATTCATAAAGAAGAAAGGAGAGGGGAATGATGTTGCTGATGAGCATTAAGGAGTACGCCGAGAGCCGCAGCATCAGTGAAAAGCTGGTGCGTAAACTGATGCTGGCGGGGCAAATCCCGTTCGGCAAGAGCGGCAAGAAATATCTGTTAGTCCCGGAAGTTGTGGACGAACAGATTAAGGTACTCTTCACGGCGAAAGAAAAAGCGGGGAAAAAGAAGAGAACCGCACCTAACGCGTTTCATGCCGCGCTCAAAGCGTTGGTTACAACATAAACACATATAAGGAAAGAAGGGAAAGAAGGGAATGCTTACAAAAATTTTAGCCGTCCTGCTGATGGGCTTCTTGTTTAGCAGCTTCGACTTCGACTACAATGTTGCAGCTCGAAACGAGCAAGCGACGCGCACTGTACGGCACGTCGTCAAGGAGGGCGAAACGCTCTGGAGTATCGGCGAGCGGTATTACGACGGCTCTCGACCATTCGATGAGTGGATGGGTGAGTTGAGAGCCAACAACGGTTTCGCCGTTGGCAGCGGACGCAAGTATTTGTATCCTGGAGAAATCGTGGTTATCGAAACGACGAGGAGAGATGCAAAATGACTGTGAGGATGAGAACTCCGCGTACATTAGTCGGGCGTGCTCAGAAAATAGAAATGCCGCCCGCCGCCATTGAAAGAAAGGAAGGTGCGGATGGGTTCAACTGGTATGCACTTTGCCTGGCAATAGTCCTCGAATTGCCACCGGACAAGGCGATGACGAAGATGGGCATTCTTCCTTATAAGAAAAAGGAGGACCATAAGCGTGTCGTAAAAGGCGTTAGCGCCTATACCGACACAGGCCGTGCAATCTACATTTTGATAAAAGTGTGCGGCTTGACATTGACCAAAGCAGGAAACTGTTTCGGGCTAAATACAGGAATGGCTTGCTATGCAATCAAGTCATTCAAAAAGTTTGGGGTTTAAGATTTGGAGGTAAATCAAATGCAAAAAGAAGTTTTGAAAGCAGTAGTTGATAGCACAGGGAATATGCACACAATGATTTATGGTAACGTAATTGAAATGATTTCTGCGTGGCTTGCTATTAGTGAGGCCATTGCAAGAGCTTTGGAGGAAAGACCTATGCTTAAAGGCGCAGACCAACGCCAAGCTATGCTTGGTATCTTGGCTCAGAGCTTTGAGGATAAGAATTTTGTTAAGCGCGCAGACGATGACGACAATGACCGTGATAATTGTAAAGATGATGGCTGCGATGGCTGCGATGATTGCGAGCATTGCGATTCGCAAGACGAGTGCAAACTTTATAATAAAGCCATAGAGCAGGGCTTGAGTAAAGACGAAGCGATGTTGCTTACGTTGCTCGGTAAAATTATCGGAGGTAAGAAATGAGTGTAACAATGCTTATGACGTCCGCCGAGATGCAGGCGGAGGGCGGCCGCGAGAAGTGGCTTGAATTAAGAAAAAATGGTATCGGCGGTAGTGACGCTGGCGTGGTAGTCGGCGTCAATCCGTGGAAGAACCGCTTCCAGCTCTGGATGGAAAAGACAGGACAGGCAGGTGAGCAGGAGCTGACGGAAGAGCAGGCTGAGCGCATGGACTGGGGTACGAGAATGGAACCCGTCATCGCAGATTGGTTTGAGGCCAAGACAGGCAAGAAGCTTCGTCGTTGCGGCATGGTTCGTAATAACGAGTACCCGTTCATGTTCGCTGACGTCGACCGTTTGGTCGTTGGCGAGAATGCCATCGTTGAGATTAAGACCACGGCGGCATGGAACAAGGAAGAATGGGCAGATGACAAGCTCCCGGACTCCTACTACTGTCAAATCCAACATTATATGGCCGTAGGGGGCTATGATATGTGCTACGTGGTCTGCTTGCTTGGCGGACAGAAAGCAGTAGTCCGCGAAGTAGCTCGTAATGACGAAGACATTGCCGTACTCATCGAAGAGGAAGGAAAATTCTGGAACGACTTCGTGGTAACAAAAGCTATCCCCGAGGTAGATGCTTCTGATAACTGCAAGAAGCTCATTGAGAAAATCTATCCCGGTGGCGAAAAGGAACCCATGCAGATGGGTGGCGAGTGGGAAGCGGTATGCGAAACTATCAAAGAGATGGAAGCGCAGATTAAGCAACTTCAAGGCTTTATTGACGAAAGGAAAAACAAGATTCGTCTTGAGCTTGGGAATTTCGAGACAGGCGAATGTGGCGATTATAAAGTCAGCTATGGTGTAAGCACACGCAACACCTTTGATTCAAAGGCTTTCGCGGTGGATTATCCAGACCTCGTGAAAACCTATACTAGAACTGGACAGTATAGACAGCTCCGTGTTGCTTTGACGAAAGCAGCCAAGAAACGCAGAGCTAAGGAAGCAGAAGGAGAAGAATAATATGGCAACAGTAAAAGGCGGTCTGCTGGCCAAGAAACAGCAGGAAGGACAGGTACAGGCACAACAACAGGTTGCTAACAAATCATTAGCAACCATCATGAATGAGATGATGGACAGCAGCGGTATGAAGAATCGTTTTCATGAGCTGCTCGGCAAAAGAGCGCCGCAGTTTGTAGGCTCCATTGTAAGTCTTATCAATGCTTCACCGCAGATGCGCGAAGCCTTCACGAATGCTCCCATGAGCGTTATTCAAGCAGGTCTGAAAGCGGCAACCTACGATTTGCCTGTCGACCCGGCTTTAGGATATGCCTACATCGTGCCTTTTAAAAACAAACAAGAAGATGGCAAGTATCGCATGGAAGCGAGCTTCATGCTCGGCTATAAGGGCATGTACCAAATGGCGATGCGTACCGGCATCTACACTAAGCTCAATGTTGTCGATATTCGCGATGGCGAGCTGAAACGCTGGAATCCTTTGACCGAGGATATTGAGCTTGAATTTATCGAGGACGAAGATACTCGCGAGGAAACACCGGTTATCGGTTACTGCGGCTTCTTCCGCACCGTGAACGGCATGGAGAAGTACATTTACTGGTCTGTGCCTAAAATCAGAAGACACGAACAGAAGCACCGCAAAGGTAAATACATGAACCCGGTTTGGAGTAGCAACTTCGACGCTATGGCACGCAAAACTATCCTGCGCGAGCTGATTGGCCGCTGGGGCGTTATGTCTATCGACTATCGTACTGCTACTGCCGACACCTTAAAAATGGCAGAGCAGATTGCACAGGGTACACTCGACGACGAAGACACTCCGATTATTGAGGCATCGCCGTTAGAACAGCTCCCCGAGAGCACGCAGGAAGCCGCAGGAGCGGTTGAAACGCCTGCGGATGCAATGTTCACCGCAGATGAAATTGAGGCTGCCGTAGAAGGCAAATAAGCCTTTTGTAACCCTGGTCTGAGTGGGATTGCCAGTGCAAGCCCGCTCAGATTCAGACTATAGTTTTAGGAGGGTACGAATGATTATTGACACAACTTACAACGAAACCCCAAAACTTACATGGGGTGAAATTATTACTATTACTGGCGCTGCTGTGGTCAACGCTAAAACCGATGGCGAAATCACGGACGATGAAGCTGAAAAATGTTTCTGTGTTCTATCGGCTGCGATTGATGTAATGCGTGACCATAAAAGAGCTGCCGAATGTTTAAAACTCATGCAAGAAGTTGGCATGGACTATGAAAGTATAATTAGCAGCAAGTTGATGAACCAAATGGGGTGATAGCGTGGGCAAAAGATACTGGTGGCTTAAACTGCAAGAGGATTTCTTTCGTCAGATTGAAATTAAAAAGCTGCGTAAGATTGCTGGTGGCGATACATATACCGTAATTTATCTCAAGATGATGCTGCTCTCGCTCAAAAGCGAGGGGCGAATCGCATATGACTGTTCGGAAAGCGAGTTCGTGGAGAACTTGGCCTTAGACATTGACGAAGACGAAGAGAACGTGGCCGTCACAGTAGCCTTTCTGCAAAAGCACGGGTTGCTGATTGGCTCGAAGGAAAACGAAAGCGATATAACACTACCGCGCGCGGCAGAAGCAATAGGCTCTGAAACCGCGGCAGCAAGCCGTATGCGGGAGATGCGAAACCGTAAAAAAGCAGACGAAAGCGTAACATTGTTACACGATGGTTACGATGTTGTTACACCTGCGTTACGTAGAGATAGAGTAAGAGTAAGAGAAGAGATAGAGATAGAGAAAGAGCAAGAGTTAGATAAGACTGCCACTGCTCCGGGCGTTCCAAATCCCTTCGCCCTCTGGAACTCAAATATCTGCCCAATGACAGCGATTTTGTCTGAGAAGTTGCAAGCGCTTGTCGAGGAAGTCGGAGAGTTGCCCGTGTGTCAAGCTATTGAGTCTGCGGTGCTCAACGGCGTGAGAAACTTTAATTACGTGCAAGCGGCGGCTCGTGGCATCGCTAGGGGCGAGACGAAACAATCAAAACCGAGCAGTAGCCATCGCAAAGAGAAAAACGATGTGGAGGGTGCATACAACGAGATGATGGCGGCGTTTGGAGGGGATGGCAATGGATAACGCAGAGCTACGAGCAAAGACCTTAGCTGTTCTGTTCGGAGCTTTCGGACAGGCAGGAGAAGTGAAGCGCATGAAGATTTACATGGAGTTCACGGAGGCGATTCCTGCCGTTGTCCTTGAAAAAACCTGCAAGAAACTGGTGGCTGAGGCTCGCTTCCTGCCGACGATTGCAGAAATCGCTGATGCGGCCGCTGAAATTATTGGCGAGACGAACGAAGAGCTACGCATGAAACCTTGGAACGAGGCTTGGGGTGAGATTGAGCGCGCAATGCAGGCGACACCGTGGGGTAAAACTCCGCAGTTTAGTACGCCGGAGATTGCACAAGCGGTTAACAGCTTCGGCTGGCTGCCACTCCAGTGTTCTCTGGCAGAAGATATGCCGACGGTCAGGGCGCAGATGCGCAGATTTTACGAGGACGCTTGTAGGCGTAGCAAGTCCAAAGCCAAGAGTGACTACGCACTGGGCAGAAATCCTGCCGGAATCATCGGGGTTCCCAAGGAAAAAATCGAGAACCGTAGCAGCAGGCTGACGAGCGCAAACGACATTATGCGCAATTTGCTCTCTTAGCGACGGAAATGCCGCTAGATTTAATTTTAAGGAGCAACGGGTATAAAGTTACCTGCGGTACATATAAAAACGAATCTAGCCCACATTCCGCTCGTCTGAGCGGCATATACAATTCAAGGAGTGAGCAAGGTGGAAATAGAGAACGTGATGTTTGATGCCAAAGACAGACCGTACTGCTGCAAGTGCGGCAACGAAATCAAAAAGCTGGTACACGCTTACACGGTGCATGAAAAGCGTGGGAATCTGTACGTTATGAGGTGCGGATGCTGCGGAGCGACGATGCTCGGCAGAGACAACGGTTACTACGAAAAAAACCGCGAAAAATAATTTTAATAAAATTTATTAAAATTGAAAAAGCGGATGAAATAGAGAGAAAAACAGGGAGGCAAACATGGAAAGAACTGCTACAGGTGTTAGAGATGTTCATGGTGACATGATTTACACCGACGACATTCTGAAAATTAAAGGACAGTACACGGGAGAAATCTTTAGGCAGCATGAACGCTGGTTGGTGGCGGTGGAAACCTTGAGGTTCATGTTTCCGGTGACTATACTGCCGCTCACAACAGCAGTTGATATTTATAAGGCTGAGAGAAAGAAGGAGGACGAGGATGAAGAAGAAAAAAGCAAAGCTTCATGAAGATATGGTGCTCAGAATTCGAGAGCTTAGAGCAAGACTCAGAGTCGGTGAGCGTTGGCTCAAGATTGTGTTTAGAGACAGGTACGCACTATCCAGACGCGAGCAGAGAAAAAGCAGAATCAGAGAAGGTATTGACCAACGAACCAGACGCGAGCAGAGAAAAAGGGCCGTTGGATACCTGCGTGAAAAACGCTACGAACTTGAGGTTTTTGAGAAGCAGATTCCTGCGCCGCCGAGAACCTATAAACATTACAGCACCTGTAGGATGTGCAATAGCACACATGTTGAGGCATATATCTCCTTTAACCGCTACTGCCCTAGTTGCGGAGAGATAATCATGCCGCATATGCCGTACTTGCCGAGGTACTGCGAAGTCTGTGGGCAGCGGCTCTGGTGGCCTCCAGAGGGCATTGTGATTGGCAATTGTTATTACAGGAGAAATGAGTGATGGACAGATTTTTAAGCCTCAAAGGCCGCTTTGAGATAGACGGCCAAAGATTCGTCTTTCTTGTCGACCGTGGGGTTCAAGGGTTCATCCACGGAGATTGTCGCGGGCCTGCTGCCACCGTTCGAGACGATGCTTTTTGCGGTTAATGAAAAAGGCTATACCGACTATAACGACCTGTACTGTGAGCGCTACTACAGTGAAGAGGAGGCGATTCGACGGCACGGAGAGTTGCTCGAAAAGGCTGAAAGCGGAGAGAAGTTCTGGAAGGAGGGCGACGGAGAATGAAGGAGTTGGTTCGCAACATGCTGGCTACTATGGTTGGAATCTTGATAATTATTCTGATGATTGGGATTCCGTTTTTGACAGGCGTTATGCTGCTGATGCTTTTTTGGAGTTCGTTTGCGGGTTAGAGGAGGTTGAAGAGAGTGAAGTTTATATCTTATGACGGCAAATGGCCAAACCTTTGCAGTGGTGAGTTAATTGTCGAAAAAAATGGCAAGCAATATTCTATCCGAAGAGCATTAATTTCTGGTGGGCGCTGTGGATTCGGCTCCGATTGGGAAGAAGAGGTTGAGGAAGGCCCGTGGATTGTAAATGCAAGCAAACTCCCCGATGAGTTAAAGGGGGATGTTGCTGAGCTGGAAGAACTAGTTAACGCCAATGTCCCTCGGGGCTGCTGCGGAGGCTGTCTGTAATGAATAGACGTGAACGCCTGCGGTTGAAATATTACCGCTACTGCGTTAAGCAAGCACGCCAGCTGATGCGGCGTGAAGTTCTGAAATATAAATTGTGGCACGGCGTAGTAAAAATGTTTGACTTAACAAACGAAGAACGTGCTTTAGTGGTTAAGGAGGGTGGTAAACAATGACGAGTAAGAAGAGACAAGAATGGGAAGAAACACTCCCGAACCGTGAAAGGTACCTGCGTATCAATATACGCGCGTTCCGCAGCAGCATCAAGTTAGGGAAAATCCTCTTGAAGTACGTTGACGGTTACGCTAAGGATGAAATCAAGAAAAGAATCAATGCTGAAAACGCGACTATCCGCGCCATGAAGCACGAGCTGGAACGCGGAAAGGTTGCAAAGGTAAAGAAAAGCGCAACAGGTGAGTTTTATTGCAGCAACTGTTGCCAATTCGTACAACAATATGACAACTATTGTGCTGTCTGTGGCAGAAAACTGCGCTGGGGTGGGCATTACGGTCAGTAGAGGGGCTGGAGAGAATGAAAGCTTATGAGGTAGAAGTTATCGCAAAGATAACAGTTTATGCAGACGGCGCGCTGCAAGCGAAAGAGTGCGCCGTGCGCTTGGCGAAAGAGCGCGCTGATGAAGCGGCGTGGCTGACCTGTAAGGAAGCAAAGGGGGAAAACAAATGACATTAAAGCGTCAGAGCTGGTGGGATAGCCTGCCGGAAACACAAAAATATTTGCGTAGAGAAATTTCGCGTTTGAAGCATGAAAGAAGCGAAGAAAAGCTTCATGCGAGTACCACATGGAGCGTTGTGGTTAAAAAAACCGCTTTAAAACGTATTAATTATTACACAGCTCATATCCGTGCTATCAAGAGTGAGCTTGACCGTACAAATATGATGTACACAGGGTTCTACGAAGGAATTTCACCGATTTATCGGTGTGAAAAGTGCAGTTGCGGAATTAAATATATTGGCCAGAGGTACTGCCCTTGGTGCGGACGCAAGATAAAGGAGTGGAAATAATGACAATCAAAGAGCTTTACGAATGGGCGAAAGCCCGAAACGCAGAAGATATGACATTACACGTAGATACATGGAATGAGCTTTTCAACGAGTTGGTTGTAGAAAGCAATTTAGCAATCGCTAAATTAGGCAGTAACACCACGGCGGTGGTTATTCGGAAATAAAAAGGGGGGATAATAAGTGACAGCTTGCGAAAGTGGTATTTGTGATATTTGCCACAAAGAGTCTAAAAGTTTAAGCAGAAAGTATTACCGTTATGGCTTCTCTTGTGAGTGTCACGGTAGCGAACACGTTGAGCTTGTGCGTTATTGCCCTAACTGCGAACCGCATGAGCCGACTTACACAAAAGTTCGGTTAACGACAAAGACTGCCAAAGAACTCGGTAGATTGTGGACAAAGAAGATTAAGGAGTGATAACTGATGAAAAAATATATTGTTTATGGTAAAGTAACAGCGTTTGTGGAAGTAGAATTAGAAGCGGAAAACGAAAAAGAAGCCATTGAAAAGGCTTATGACAATATTGGCATTGACAATTATTGTGGAAATGGAGGAACAGACAAACTCGTAGGTGTAAGTGATACGGACGAAGCAAAAGCAAGCATTTATCCCGATAGCGATATTGAATATACTGAAGTAGAGGAAGTTGAATAAAGCCGATATATTGGGCGTGGAGGTAGTAAAAGAACAATGAAAGAGAAAAAACTTTACACATGTGAAATTTGTCACACAGACTATGCTGAAAAATTTGCATGTAAACAATGTGAACAAAATCATAAAACGAATTTGGCTATTAAAGGCATGAGATTTAAGCCGATGACGGTTGACGAGTCGGGGTTCCCTATTAGCATTACGGTTGTTACTGATAAGGGATTAGAAAAAGTGTATCATTGCTAAGGAGTGACAAAATGGCTAAAACAGCAGGGGTAAAGTTAGCTGCGGCAATGCGAAGAGCTTGCCGTAAATATCACGCTAGATGGTGTCCTTCACGCAGAGCGCCTATAAGGATTTCTAACAAAATCTACAGTAAGCTTACAGGCAAACATACTGGCTATGTGGGTGTTACATTAAGGATGCGTTCAAACAAAAAATATCCGTTGGCTACAAAACTGTTTTACGAAGTTAAAATAATTGTTAATAAAGGAAAGAGGTATAACAATGGCTAAAAATCTTATCCCGGAAATCGCAAAGATGCTGGGCGTGGAGATTGGGGAAGAATTTAAGGTCAAAGGTGATGATGAAACGACCTATATTTTCACTGACGACGGATTGAAATTAACCTATGATGGTGGTATTGGAATTGTCGAAATATCTTCTGACGCAGCCTTTGCTGCCTTGGTGAATGGCAAGGATGAAATCATCAAACTGCCGTGGAAGCCGAAATTTGGTGATAGGTATTTTGGGGTCTTTGAATTTAACGGAAAGTTGCAGATATGCAGATACGACATATGGAGGGGAACTATTGCGGAGGAAGCACAATACAGATGTGGCTGGGTATATCGCACTCGTGAAGAAGCAGAAGCTGCACTGCCTGTTGTAGCAAAGGAAATGGGCGCGGAGTATACGCTATAGGAGGCTTTAAATGAATTATAGCGACAAACATACAGAAGATAGTCTTAGCTCACGTTTAGGGCGCTTATACGGCATTGAGCGCGGCTTAGATTGCGGTCCGAATATCATAATGGACCAGTACTGGAAGGTGTGGGACGGCGGAGAACGGCAAGACCGATACTCGGGGTGCTATGAAGCAGACTTTTTGTACATCACTAATGGTTATTATCTTTACGAAGTCGAGATTAAAATCAGCATTTCAGATTTTAGAGCAGACCAAAAGAAAGAAAAATACCATGACCACCCCGATGTTAGAGGCTTTTACTATTTCGTCCCGCAAGAGCTTTACAGCAAACATGAGGATGAAATTAAGACTACGTGCAAGAAAAAAGGTGCAGGCTTAATTGTAGATGGTCTTTCAATCACAACAATATTAAAGCCTAAAGTGCGTAAAGAAGTTAAACCGCTGACCGATAACGGGTATATTCATTATCTGCGACTTTTTGCCAAAAAGTGGGTAAGAGAGCGATGAAAACAGAAGGAAGGACGAAAACAACAGTTATTAGCTGTAGGCGTAGCAACCGCGTCTATTTAGTGACCGACCCAATCAAGGTAACAAAGCCTCGCAGGCAGTACTATACGGATGATTGGCGGTGGCAGATGGGGATTATAAAAGAGATTTTTGCAACATGTTGCACTTTTCCCTTCTAAAATTCCCTTGAAAAAGTTTAGGAGGTGAGAAAATGAAAAACAAACCTAAATGCGGCAAATGGCATTATGGCCATGTTATGCCGCTAGAGTTTGAAGACTGCATCTTTTTGCTCAAAATAAATAACAAGCGGAAAGAAACTTTGATTGGATTTAGAACAGGCAACGTCATTCGTAACATGAACGACGAGGAAATATGCGGCGAAATATCTGTTATTCGCTGGTGCTATATTGATTTAAATTAAGGAGGTGAAAAGAATGCTGATTAAAATTAATGACCGCAAATACATTAACTCAGAAAAAGTCGAATCTTTGAGGATTATTTCCGGAGAGTCTGAACATACCGTTTGGATTAATATGGACAGCGACGATTCTTCGATTGTATTCCTGTCGTGCGATACCTTAGAGGACGCTCAAAGAGCTATGGACGAATTGGTAACAGCAATCAATAACGCTAACTAGCCCATGGGTGCGGCGGCTGGGTTGCCGAATGGCAGTAAGCGTTGCTGAGAATTCCCACGCCGCCGCTTTTTATAAAAGGAGGAATAATCATGTTGAAATCTTATGACCCGGAAAAGGCCTTTGGCCTAACGCATATCGTTGAAAGCACTTATATGTTTGATAATGGCAAGGTTATTGTTCGCACACCGATTGAAAGCGAATGCGCTGGCGCAGACCTCTTGAGCACCTGCGTTGACGACTCTGACTGGGTGGGCGACCTCGACGACGACGGATTCGGCGAATTTATCGACATTGAATTGGAGGGTATCAAATACCTGAAATACGATGGCGACCTGGACGAGCTTGAAGTTTATTTCAATAACAGCAAGATTTGGTACATTGACAGGGACGACATCAGCGATTATCTGGTCAAAATTGAAATTGTAAACATCGAAAATAAGCGTGGCGTAAGAAAGGATGAAGAACATGATTAATTACAACAAGGTAGAAGAAGCTAAGAAGCTGCTGGAAGAAAGCGGTGCGCAATATATACTCGCTTACGATAAAGGCGACAAACATTGCGGCAGCAGAGTGAACGGAGAGTATCCGACGATTAAAAAATTTGTCACTACTGTGATGTGGCAGGCCGTTGAATACGTGCATAGTAAATGCGGTGCCGGAATGGCTGCCAGCGAAGCTATCGAGATAACAAGCACAGTTATTGAACGAATGAGAGCAAAGGAGGAGACCAAAGAACAATGAACGATGCTGAACTAACTCTATTCCTATTTGCCTTTCGCTATGCCGTACACAGAATTCCAACACAGGCATTGTTAGCAATTCAAAGTGAGTTGCTTAAGAATCTCCCTAAAATGCCTGGCTGGATGTTAAGTCAAATGGAGCGCGATCTTGAATGGAACTTTGAGTTAATGGAGATGCACAAGGAAGAGCATGGCGCGGTCAAATTTGATGGCGACTGCGAGTTCCAGAGAGACTTCCTAAATGCAGTTAAAGAACAACGTAAAAAGTTGAAGGAGGGCGAAAGCAGTGAACTTTAAGGAGCCAATGAGCTGCGGGAAGAAGATATTGAAATTCACGGTTTTAGGCGACCCAGTAGGTCAAGGGCGACCGAGGTTTACGACCATCGGCGGCCATGTAAAAGCCTACGACACAAAAGAGAGTCGCAACGAAAAAGCTGTTGTCCGACTCGCGGCGCAACAGGCTATGGAGAAGCAGGGATGGACGTTCCCGTCGTCCGACATGCCTATCAAGGTCGAGATTATCAGTTATCGGAAAGCACCAAAAAGTGCGCAAAGATGGTTTAACGAAGCCGGATTACACGGCGACATTGTGCCGCTGACAAAGCCCGATACTGATAATATATCGAAGCTGTATCTGGATGCTATGAATAGCGTGGTTTATCCAGATGATAAGCAGGTTTACGATTTGCACATCTGCAAGGCATACAGTGAGCAACCGCGAACTGAGGTTGTTGTCACTGGCTATTATTTAAACTTAGGCGAGATAAAGGCTACGGCTAATACTCGCATCCGAATCAGAAAGGAGGCGGAAAAGAATGCCTAATAATTTAATTGAATGGCTATTGACTTTATTCATATTGCCGTTAGCGGTTTGGACATGGGTGAGCGTTGTTACGGCTCTACATAAAGAATGGAAGGAGTGGAAAAAATGAACGAACCAATTATTAGCCCATGGATTTTTTATTTAGCATATTTAGCTAAAATGTCGTTTGTACTTCTGATAGCTGCTGCGATAATTGTAGTGACATGCTCAGTAGCCATTAACGAAGCTAAAGCCGAGGTTTCGGCTCGGCGGGTTTCAGTAGAAGAACTTGGTTATCAGCTTCAGAAGTATAAGCGTTTACTTGAATTTTATCCAGCCCCGCATGAAGAGCATGAGGGGTACGAATTGCAAGTACAGGGACTCGCCAATAAACACAGTAAAGGTGTGGAGGAGCTTAAAAAAGCCACAGATAACCTTGAATGTGTAACCGCAAAGGTGCGGCAACTGGGTGCTTTAGCGGTAGTTATGGTTTGCTTGTGGGTGGCTATTCCTAGCGAAACCACTGTCTATCGAATGGTGGCGGCCCAGTATGTTACTCCGCACAATCTGCAGATTACGGGCGAGACCATTGAGACTGTGATTGATAAGGTCATCGAGAAGATACCAAAAGTGAAGGAGGATAAGTAATGGCTAGAAAGATTTTTCATGAAACCAAGATGCAGGGCGGCAATATCTACCGCCCGTGCAAAGGCAAAGAAAATGTGTTGGCGCTGCTGAAACAGAAACAGGCGCAGAAAGGATTGATGAAGAGATGAATAAGCAAGGTGTTTGTTTAGATGAAGTCTGTAAACCTATAAACGATGTTTGCAACCCTATACATGATGGGCTGCCGAGAGAAGAATTTATCAAATTCGTTTGCAGCACCTTCGATGAATTGAAAGAGCTGTTTGTGAAAAAGAACATGCAATATGGAAGTGAAAGCGGCTGCGAGCCTCTGCAAAATTTTGAACTTGGCGCAGCTATGCACAAATGTTCATTTCTGAGTAATGAAGATAGATACAAGCTCATGTATGAAGAAGCTAAAGCCTACGAGCGGAAGCATGTTGCGCATGTGATGGGTAATGATATTAACGCTTCTAAGGTCGAGGAATCGCTCAAAGACATAGCCGTATATTCCATAATTGAATTGTTCATGATTCATAAGCATAGACAACAAATGGAGGTGGAGCGTTAATGGATTGGGAGTTGTTGGTGGTTTTTGCCATGGGTGCTGGCCTTGGAAGTTGCTTGACGTTTGGTATTTTCTATGTCGTGATTGACACGTTCTTTGTCATAGAAGATGACGATGAAGATACCGAAGAAAGCAAAAACTGAGTTAAAACAAAAGAAAGAAGGGGCAGACTTGAATAAGGAGAAATACATGAGCAAGGAAGAATACCTTAGCTGGTTAAAAATAGGAATCCTCGCCGGAGAAGCTGACAAAGCCGCTGAAAGCACCAAGGACAAGGCGTGGCACAGAAAGCTCAAGTGTGTTGCGACATACTGTCAGAACATCATCGAGGAGCGTATTGCCTATCTTGACCGCAAACAACTTGAGAGCCTCAAGCGCCGCAGAAAGCAAACGGATTTGAAGCTCTGCACTAGCGTGCCAGTTAGAGCTAGAGATGGAGAGCCTAACATTACCGTTGAAACCGAGGACTTGTACGACCTCTTAGACCTTGCACTTAAAGCTTGTACATGTTGTGAGCAAGGCAAGTATGTCAAGGACTGCAAGTGGCGGAAGGTTTTTCATCGCATTGAAGTCGAGCCTATCCGCACAGCTCCTAAAGAGGGGGAGTGTGAGTTCCGTTTGGACAACGAACTGTACTTCTTAACTCCGCAGGAATACCGTATCGAAATGGCTAAGACTGCCAAGGAGAATGGTGTCAACGAGAAGGATGTACACATAACTACTGCTTTATAATTTTTCATGATAACGAAAGGGGAATATAAACATGAATCATTTTGTAGGTTTAGGTCGTTTAACTAGAGAACCGGAGGTAAATTACACTCAGAATGGCAAGGTGTACTGCAAGTTTACCGTTGCTATTGACAGACCGTTCCGTAAAGACCAGCCCAAAGAGGCCGATTTTATTCCTTGCGTAGCGTGGGGCAAGACCGCTGAAACCATTGGCAATTATCTCGCCAAAGGCAGCAAGATTCTGCTGGAAGGACGTATCAACACCGGCAGCTATACTGCCAAAGACGGCACTAAGAAATATACCACAGACGTACTACTTGACCGCTTCGAGTTTGTCGACAGCAGAAATGGCGGCTCTGCCGGTGGTAACAATGCCGCTCAAGGCGGCTTTACTCAGCAGGCAAGCGGTGGCAACGGCGGCAAAAGTATGTCGTCGTTCGGGTACGAAATCGACCCCGAAGAAATTCCATTTTAAGGCGGTGAAGTGATATGCCAAACTTTAGCAAGCGCATTGTAAGCCCGCGCATGGAATATACTATTCCGGGCAGAGCGCTCACGCGAGGCGCTTCTAAAAGCCGTGGCCAATTAGCAGAGGGCGAGCATGATATTGTAGCCAAAGACGGCTGGAAAGCTCGCGCTGCATTCGCCACCAAAATGGCGATGCTGGAATACGGCTGGGAATACGACGAGGACGCGGCGTACTATGTGGTTCTCGTCATACGTGTCGGGCTGGGCAAGCTTAAACCGAGAAGCTATCGCTGGGAGCAGATTCGCCACGGCGAAATCCTGCCGCTACGCGAACCGAGCGTCGAACGCATTTTGAAGCTTTTCATGGACGCGCTGACAGGCGTGCTCTGGAAAAGAAAAGCACAAGTTATAGGCACAACAGTGCTCAGAAAGTATATAACTAAAGCAACAAAGGGAGAAGAAGGGGTGGAAGTTCTTATCGGGAAGCCGAGCAACTGGAAGGAGCTTAACCATGACCTTAGAAATGCTTGATAGCGAAGAGAAAAAAGCGAAGACCGACAGCGTTGTTGTCGACTTTCCTGTATCATCAGAGATTCTGAATCAGAGTGCACGAAGGAAATGGCGTGCGACTCGCAAGCCGCAGAGAGGCTTTGGCTTGGTGGAAAAAATGTTTTACTACTACGACCGCATTAAACGCGAGGTGGAGACCTGTCGCGAGGAGCAGGGTTATTACCAGAGCGGTGGCAAGACCGGCGGCGGAAGTAGCACTCACGCCTTCATATCCGACCCAACGGCGACGATTGCAATGAAGCACTACCAACCACTAGCAAAGGTAATTATTAACGCTGAGAGGCTCGATGAAGAAGTCATAGCACAGCCCGAGAAGTGGCTGGCTGTTGTAGAGCAGACGCTATTCTTCTTCTCTGATGACGAGGACGAGCTGGTGAGTGAGGTACTACGCCGCAGGTTCTTTGAGAACGAACCGATGCGCCGGACGCAGACCGAGCTTGCCATTAGCGAGGATAAATATTACCGACTGCGTGATATTGGCATTGGATATGCCAGAGAGTGCGCGATTCAGCTTGGCTTAATAAAAGTTTTTTAGACAGCAAAAAAGCCCCTAGCATTTATATTTTGCTAAGGGCTTTTGCTGTTGCGTAGCTGGTCTAACTGTGCTATAATAAACAGGCAAGGCAGGCATTGAACTTCATAATACATTTACCACCTTTAAATGTTTTTGCACATTCATCCTGCCTTGTTTTCTGTTCGTTGTTTTGTTGAGATTGAGAGTGAAAAAAGCCACCCGAAAGGGTGGCTTTTTGTATCAGCGAATCTCTTTACCGTTTTTGTCGTATTGACGTGGATTGTCGTTCTCCCATGATTGGATAGCGTCTTTCGGTGCGGCGACAGCAATCACTTTTGCAATCTCTTCTGCTTTACGAAAGCCTTTGCCACGACCGCCGTACAGGTCGATGATTCTGCGCAGTTCAATGGCTAAAGGTTCGGTTGCTCTCTGCATAATTTCAAAAGCACTTTTCTCTTTTTCTGCTTCTTTCATTTTGGAGTTGTTGCCACCACGGAGTTCGGCAATGAACTTCTTTACTGCGATACGCTCAGCGTCAGTGAGTTTAAAAGATGTAACCTTTGCACCGTTTGGTAGTTCCTTCTTGCGTCCAGCACCTTCTCTGAAACCGCCTAATCGAGTGTTTTTTTCTGTGTTGTTCATATAAAATTCCTCCTTTTTACTGAGTACTAATATGTACCATTTAACTGATAAAATAATACCATATCAATATCAAAATGTCAACTAAAAAATCATAAAAAATGAAAAAATAATACTCGGAAACGCAAAAAGCCCCGTGAAATTAATCACGGGGCTTTCGTTATTGACATACATAAACATTAACCTTGCCTAAATTGGCATTATCCACGCTCCTTTGCCATTTTGCGGTCAGTAATACCGTATACGCCGAACAATAAAATCTTGTGCAGCCTGTTGTAGAGTGCTTGTTGGGGTTCAGTAGGGTAGACGAAAATTCCGTGGTTAACCATGCGCATGAGCTTCATGAGCTGACCGAAGCGCTTGTTGTTCTTGTTTTTCATAATCATTTACCACCTTTCATATATAATATCAATGATTGTTTTATTTAATCACTGCCACAACCGACGAGCCGAAGCTCGCAGGCTGTGAATAGATTAAATTAGCTCTTTGGCAGGCGACGAACCATTTGTGGCATGAGGCCTCGCTTGAGGTCTATACTGCCAGACATGGCGCCATCAAAGTAAACCTTGTCGGGAGTAATATTCACGACGCGAGGACTATAACAATGGCTGTCAGTGTCAAACACGAAAACTGTGTCGCCAACTTGCAGCTCTTCGGCAGCAACTTCTTCTGCGTCAAAAAACCCTTCGCCTAGACGCTCGCTTTCGGGCATTCTTTTGTCGATTTCCTTGAGCATATCATTGACGCTATAATCAGCGTAGCATTCACTATGCTCCAAATGCAAACGGCCAACAATTTCCCAATTTTCGATAACATAAGTGCCGTTGTCGTAGTTTGCGCAATCGAGATTCATTGCGCAGTCGATGCCGAGACTCAAGCCGCCGCCGAAGAAGTTGCCGATAACTTGGCAAAGCCTTGCCCATCCATAGCAGTCGGTATCCGGGGTACGGTACTGCTTCAACTCGCAATACTTCAAGAAAGCCTCAATGCAAGTTCTGCCTCCGTTCCAATGGAGGTACACTCCAATTTGATTCGGGTTGATTCTCCCGTCTGCGAGCATATCCTTTTTGTTTAAAATCACAGCTCTGTTACCCAATACAATTACCACCTTTCAAAAAAATTAAGTTTGAGTGTTCAATCACTCCTGCAAGACACCGACAAGTTGCCGATGCCCTGCAAATAGACTGAACTAATTGTTTTGCAGATACGCTTTTATGAGCATGTCCATGTCGTTGCGAGCTTCTGCTTCGTCAGCATAGTCAACGTAGTCGTAAATATTCTTTTCGACAATTCCGTGATATAGCCGATAACCTTTGCCGTTATCAAGCCGTGCGAGGTTGACGTATCTGCCTTCTCGCTCTAAAATCGGCTCTGATGGCTTGCAAGGGTTATAACACTCGCTCATGACTTGCCTAAAATGATGCTCGATTATTTGAGAACGCATAATTTACTCCTCCGTACTTACAGAATCTCTAAACCTGCACAGAAACGAACGCCTTCATCTGAGTAGAACTGGGCGCCTGGAAACAGCAGGTCTCTGCGATGCCTATTGGCTTCTGCTACCATGCGGCTCACTACGTACATTACGCCTTCCGTGGTTGGCGGTAAGGATGTGGTTATACTGCCCACCTTGCGGTTCACACCGACTGTCCCAAGATAAAACACTGGAGCATAGTCGGTTTTTACTCGCGCTGGCTCACCTTCGCAGGCTGGCAGCGTGTGAAATTTGTTGTTGCAGTCTCTAATCACTACGTCGTGGTCACACAAATTAACTAGTTTAAAATCCATAATACATTACCACCTTTTAAAAATATTTTCGGGAGTTGTTAAGCTACCCCTCCAACGCCCTAAGCTCTGCGTAGGACGCTGGGTTTGCACTTAACCAACGAAGAACTTGTCGTTGAAAGTTTTGAATATCATGTAATGGTTACAAATATCGTCACCCAGATACGGCTCTACTTGTATACAGTAGTCGATGATAGCGTTCTCTTTTTGGGAAAAGCGTATTTGATTTTCGATAAAACTCCTCATGCAAGCGTCGCCGGTGATATTGATGCGATATATACATATATCGGTGTCGCAAACGTCAGTGCCAGCGTAGTACTGGTCAACAACGACAAGTGATTTCGCTGCTTCAAGAACAGCAGTGAGAGCATGCCTTTTCTCTCGGGTGGCGTTGACATCTGGCCAACTGAATGTATAGGTTACACGAAACTTTACAGGGTTCTTGATTACCGAAAAGGCTTCCTCACTGACAAAGCCGCGCTTTTTACGGTGATATGCACCGTAGTTCGCTACAAGCTCTTGTGCTTTTTCAAGCGTCGGAGCTTTTTGCCTTTTAACAACGCACCTGGTGCCATGATAGCGCCCCGGCGCTTTCACCAATACACTGAATTCTTTTAACCATTCTTTTGACATATACATTCCACCTTTTTTGAAATATTTGGGAGTTTTAAGCTACCCCTGCAAGACACCACCGAAGTGATGCCCTGCGTTTGCGCTTAAACTTTTTGGTAGCGTACAGGCAGATAGCCGCCTTCATCGTATCCTTCATACCCGAAGTCGTCGTAACCGTCTTGCTCGTCGTCGATGCGGTCGATGATGTTATAGCCTGCTACCTTCGTTGTGCTATAAGGAAAATCGTAGGCTTCAAAGCTCACTTCACCACTTACGCCGTCGTCTACCATATCGAAAAGGATATTGTTGCACTCTAATGCCTCTTTAACGCTGGCAGCGGCTTTTTGGGGTTCGTCATCGCCTATATCAAGTGCAATCCAGCTTACAGAAGGACTCGTGCGACAGCTTTTAGGCCAGCGGTAATAGCCGTAACCCCAATCTTTGTAGGACGTGTTGGAGTAGTAGACTCCTTTGTCTTCTACCCAATCGCCTAACATAATTGTCGGAGCATTTGCGCGCATAATCAGCAGACGAGACGCGGCGAAAGTCTCTAACAAGTCTTGTACGCACTCTTTGTCAATCTGCTTTTGCAACGGATAGAGGTATTTTGCCGCAAACACCATAGTGTCGCTGCAAATAGCCTTCATGCCATTTTTAGGCGTGCACTGACGAATAACACCGTTATGCATCAATGCCATGTAGCACTTATCAACGGCCTTCTTCATCATGTCTGTTTTAGGACGGACGGGGAATGGATGGCAGCAGCCTTTTGAGATTTTGCCAGAAGTCGCGATACGGCAGTGTATTGCCTTCTCACATTCAACGGGAATTTTTCTCCAGGCTTTCAGTAAGCTTTCCACATCCATGAAACCCTTACGAATTTCGACGTTTGTGCTGCCAAACGGCTTCCACATGATGCCCGCACCGTCGGGGTTGCCCTCGAACATTGTGCGAATAACATGCTCCTCGATTTCGATTCCTTGTTTAGCGTACGCAATAATACACATATACATTACCACCTTTTTTGAAATATTTGGGAGTTTTAAGCTACCCCTGCAAGACACCACCGAAGTGATGCCCTGCGTTTGCGCTTAAATTACTGGATGTTGTGACGCTTCAGATAACTGAGAAACTCGGTATAACCGCGTTGTTTCGCTACGCGACGGAACCATTTCAAGCTAATCTTGCAAGCTGTGTCCAAACGGCTGTGCTTGATAGCATCAGCATACATTTGGATAAGTTGCAATGTTGCCTTGAAAGTTTCGGGGCTTAACGTACCACGATTGAAGCGGAATTCGATAGTAGAGCCACCTCTGAAGTTCAGCGCGTGGTAGTGATTGCGGTATTTATGCCGCATATCCTCTAACACTTCCATAGCGTCGCGCTCAGGGATTTTGTCCAGTACGTCCGGGACATTAGGTTTGAACTCTTCCGGATGGAATGGTTCAATGCCCTGCGGGAATTCGCAATACTCGTAATCGGTACGGCGGCTGAATTTTTTAAGCCAGCCTGCATTGTTCACAAGGATAATGCAGGCATTGTTTTCGGGGTTCTCGAAAGCGTCAAGGAAATACGTGCGGTCAACATGTACATGCAAGCCGCAAGTTCCTGCGTCGTGGCTGGTGTAACCCAGCTCAACGGCCTCTTTCATCAAATCGTCGATACCGTAATGGTTCAGATGATAGTCAAGTGTTGCGGTAGAGCTGATAAGCTCGAAACCGTAGTTCAAACTACCGTCCTGTTCGCAGACGATGGATTCGTCCACGTCGTAACCTGCGGCGGCCACGATGCTTTCTGCGTCGCATGCCGGTTGCTTGCTCCAGTCGTCACGGTCAATTTCCAGTTCCCAACCCATAAAGAGTTGGTTACGACGCTCGTTCAAAGAACCACCATTGCCACCATGCCAGTTCAGCGGGCGGATGTTGCTATGATAGTTATGAATGACATCACCGCCATCTCCAGGCAAGCAGTGCTCGCAATAGCAGCAGTCGTCAATATCGCTGTAGTATTGGTCATCCTCTGAGAGGATTTCATTACAGTTTTCACAGCGGCGGTAATGCCCTTCATCGAAGCATGTATCGCAGAGGCAATGCCCTGCGTCATCCTCGTTTACGTCTTGTCTGTAGCGGAAATAGCGCTCGCAGTCGTCGCAACGGTGTGCGTCTTCTGTGGCGCACTCCTTGCACCACAGTGCAAAGTCAGCTATATACATGTCAGCGTCGTCGTATACTGCAACGGCGTCGTCGATATATTCAACTTTGCCACAATGAGGGCAAACGAAGAAGTCGTCGTCGAAGCAGCTCTCGCAATAGATTTCACCATCAGTGCCTTCTTTTGCGTCGTCACGGGGAATCAGCTCACCGCAGCAATTGCATTCAACGTATTCACGTTCAACGCAATCTTGACATACGTGGTAATGGTCGCATGTTTCAACAGCTTCGCTCACGGGGATAAGACTACCGCAAACTTCACAAAATACTGTGTTTACCATCTTTTCAGCGCATTCGCGTTCAACATCTTTAGCATTTTCCATATCCATAGTACAATTCCACCTTTTGATTAGTCGGTTGATAGTTGGGTAATACCGCCGTATACTACCATTTGCAGCGGTAGAGTAGTCTTTTGACACACTCTACAAACGCCCGAACTGTGTCGGACGCTTGCCATAGCGTCAAAACGTCGCCATGAAGAGAACGGCAAGAAGCGCAAGCATGGTTAAGATTTCCATGCAATCTTCATCTTGCTTCACGTTGCGTTCCCATAACGCCTGTATTTTTGCGTCACGGTAACGCTTGCTTTTAATTCCCATAATCATGTACCACCTTTTTTGAAAATTTTAGGCAACTTTGTTAAGCTACCATGGCAAGACGTCAACGGGTGGCGTCTTGCGTAGGCGCTCAATTCAGTCCGAGCTTGGCCAGCGTGTACGGGTTTGACAAATCGAACCCGACGTGAATCGCAAACTTTTCAAGCGGTAGGCGAAGTTTTTCAGCCAGCTTCACTACACTGATTTGCTCAAACTTGCAAAGTTGCTTACCATTGAGAAAGTAAGCACGTGTCACGCCGCCGTTGTTGAGGCGAGTTTCTAACACAAGCCCGTTTTTCAATTTCAACCTTTTCTTTACCATTTTGCTACCTGCCTTTTCTTAACATTGGGGTATATCCACCTTTAAACGCCCGACAAATTGTTATGCGTAGAGAGCTTTAAAGAACTCTCTATCTGTTAGCGTGCCAGTCTTTTCGCTAGGCGAAAATTCTGTAGTTATGGAGGAACGATAGTACTTGCGGATAAGTACAACGCATTTGCTTTCCTCTTTGGGCTTTACCGCTTTTCCCTTTTCGGCACGGTAATAGCCTTTTTTAGAGTCCAGGCGTTTAGTTTCGCCTTTTCTCAAATCTGCCTGCTCGCAGCGCCACTTGTATTCGTCAGCTTTTGTCCATCTTTTCATAAAATCACCTACTTCAAAAAATGAAGTCGGGCGTTTAAAGGTGGAGGGAATACCACGCCTGCCTGCCAGCCTATAAACTTGCGTAAACAAGCCAGTAGGCAAGCGTTTTGTTCCCCACCCATTCCAAAAGGTGGTGGAAAATGTATTTGCATGTCAGCTTTTATCACGGCAAAAACATTTATTGATTTCCGATACCTGTCCCTTCTCACTGATAATTTCAATTACTTACTTTTCCCTGCTAGACGGAAATGGTATGTTACACCATTATCCGAAATACTGTCCGTCGTGCCGTCATTACGGCAGGTACTTCGCTTTCGTCCCGTTCCTAGTACTCGTGCGGTCTTTCGCAGCGGCTGGCTAGAGCGTGCGGATGGCGGTCGGCTCATAACAAATTATTTTTGCTAAAAAGCTGATTGAGTTTTCGGGCACTCAATTCGCCCTGCTATGAAGTTATCAAGGTTCGGAACTCCTTTTCTAGGATTCGAGGAGCTGGGGAACTTTGCCCTTTCTAGGATTCGGGGCGTTTCTTTGTCTATATTATACAGAATATTCCGACATTTGTATTTTTTCGCAGGTACTCAAAAAACGAAAAATTTTTGCTTATCCGCACGATAAGCAACGGCAAAGTCGTGGTATAATGGTAACAGTGATAAGCAGGGCTTTAAAGAACCGTATCATTATAAATGGTAATGGTTAGAAGTTGCTTACATCATTATTATGTAAGCAACGATATGAGTAATGTAGATTATGGTAATGTTGATTGAGTAAAGGCTAATAGGTATATCAATCATAGCTATAATGGTATATTCTTATAGCTTTAGAGGGTGTTATACCCTCTAAAACAAGGGTAATAGGGCATAATTTAACATAAGATGTATTATCGGACGTAGATTTTACCCTATATTTTAGGGGTATACCCATACCCCACCCTGCCTGGTGTAAGTACCTAGCCTAGAGTCGCCTTTATCCAACACCCTATATCTAGTCAGCTTAAAAATAAAGCTTAGATATATATATCAAGGTGCTAGTGCATTAACAATACTACACACCACACTAACTATTTACCCTATAAAACATACCCCCCCTATACCGGGTACCCCTAATTTTTAAGTACCTAGACTTAGAGGTGGTCATACACAAGCTTATTTTGCACTGTAAGAAATTGCAGTGCTTTTTTAGTTTCGAGGTGAAGACATGAATAAAATACGCATTTTGGGAGTCGACTACGATGTTCGTATAGAGGACGTTGTTCTGCTAGAAGGTCAAGCCTGCTATGGTTGTATAGAGCATAATGACGCTGTGATACGATTGCAGAGTGGCAATACTCCACAGAAACAGACAGAAACTGTCATTCATGAAATTCTGCATGGAATCATCCATGGCTTTGACCCTGTTGGGCAGTTAGGGATGAGCAATGAAGTCGAAGAACGTGTTGTAAGAACATTAGGCCGTGGACTATACCAAGTCATCAAAGATAACGGTACAGAATTTCTGCAAGACAAACATTGGGCAGATAGCGATAAATAATTGCTATCTGCTTTTTTATTGCTTTAAAAGCTCTATGCCGTCAGGGTTAGCATATCAACCTCCGTATGCTAGGCGTAGGGCTTTTAATTTATACACGGAGGGAGGAGGAAGCCTATGAGTGATATTTTTTGTGCTGGAGGGCATGTAACGGCGTTATATCCCACTCCGGACAGCATGAAACGAAAGATTGATGAGTATTTTGATTACTGCTTGAGAATCACTTATGACCGAGACGGGAATGAGAAAATCAAGGAGTTCAAGGTGCCGACATATAGCGGTCTTGCAAGGTATCTGGGTTTCCAAACGCGTAGACAGATGCTGGAGTATGCTGATAAGCGTGATGAAGCTTTCGGCGCTGTCGTAGCAGACGGATGCTTAAGACTTGAGGATTATCTTGAGGGCAAGCTGGTTTATTCTAAAGCTCCTGCCGGTATTGCTTTGTCTTTGAAGAACAATGCTGGTTGGGAGGAAAAGACCACAAAGCAGCTCACGGCCGACAACGGTATGCCGATTGCGTTTGCGTGGAAGGGTGATACCATCAACACGAGCGCAACGGAGAGCGAGCTGCCAAAAGAGCTTGCTGAGAAGCCTGCTGAGGTCGTGGAAGAGCCTGCTGCGCAGCCTAGCGGTTATAAGATTGAGATGCCTGCTGGTTTCTCCTTCGTAGAGGAGGATGACAATGGCAATAGCGAGTAATGTAATCGAGATAGACTATGTGCCAAGACCATTCTGGAGAGATATACTGCATCCAGCTCTAGAACAGTACAGGTTCTCTGTAATCGTTGCTCACAGACGTTTTGGCAAGTCGGTTGGCAGCATTAATCACATCATCAAGAAAGCTGTCACCATGACGAAATACGAAGCTCCTAACTATGCTTATCTTGCTCCGTTCTTGAAGCAGGCCAAGATGATTGCGTGGGATTATCTCAAGCGATATACTGCGGCGATACCGGGACGCAAGATTAACGAGAGTGAGCTTTATGTAGAGCTGCCGAGCTTTCACCCGAATGTGCGTGGCGCAAGAATTTACATTATCGGTGCTGACCGTCCAGACGGCCTTCGTGGTACGTACTGGGACGGTGTAGTAATAGATGAATATGCCCAGATACGTAAGGAGCTGTGGGGTGAGGTTATCAGACCTGCCTTGTCAGACCGTCGTGGCTGGGCTGTTTTTATTGGTACTCCTAAAGGCCAGAACCAGTTCTACGACATTTACTTGAAGGCGAAGAAGAATAATTCTTGGTTCACATGCTTGTATGATGTTGACCAGACTGGTATCATTCCGGCGGAAGAGCTGGAAGAGATGAAGCGTGAGATGACTCCTGCCGAGATTCGACAAGAGCTTTACTGCGACTTTGCTGCAAATGCTTCCAACAAGCTTATTTCTCTCGATTCCATCAACGAGGCAATGAGCAGGGAGCTGTCTGAGGCTGAGTATAAAGACTTGCCGAAGATTCTGGGCGTGGACGTTGCGCGTTTCGGTGATGACCGCAGTGTAATGATACGCAGACAGGGACTAAAGGTCTGGGAGCCAAAGACAAGAAAAGAGGTCGACAACATGACTTTTGCCGGTATGTTAGCGCAAGAGATTGACGACTGGATGCCAGACGTTGTGTTCATTGATGCAGGCCGTGGCGAAGGTGTTATTGACCGCCTGCGGCAATTAGGCTATAAGCAGGTCATTGAGGTTCCGTTTGGCGGCAAGGCTATCCTAGACACTCGCTACGTCAATAAGCGTGCAGAGATGTGGGATAGCTGCCGACAATGGCTCGAACAGGGCGGCGATTTGCCGTACATGCCGGAGCTGAGGCAGGAGCTTTCGATGCCGGAGTACAGTTTTGACGGCTTAAACCGTATCAAGCTTGAATCGAAGGAGAGCATCAAGGATAAGACAGGCTATTCACCCGACTTGGCGGACGCATTGTGTCTGACCTTTGCTTTTCCTGTTAATAATACGAGACGAAATGCCTTTATGCGTGCTAAGAAGCTTGGTTTGACGCGTAAATATGGCAAGATGTGATGGAGGTACAAACATGAAAAAGTTATTCGTTTCTTGCCCTATGAATGGGAAAACTTTTGAAGAAATTGTAGAAGTAAGAAAAGAAGCAATCAAGTTAATGAAGGAGAAATTCCCAAACGAAGAATTTGAGATGCTGAAAACTTTCTTTGATTTTGAAGAAGGTACGCATCCTTTAAAGTATATGGCTGAATCTATCCGAATGTTGGCTGATGCTGATGTTGCTTACTTTACAGCAGACTGGGACGAGGCTCGTGGTTGCAAAATCGAACGTGAATGTGCAGTGGCGTATGGCATTCAAATTATTGACGAATATCCGGAGGTATAAACAATGCTTTTATATCCAGTAGATGATATTAAGACAACGAAGCTGTCGGCAACAAAGGCTGTTGTGGCAGCAAGTCCGGAGGTCGCTGCATTGCAGCGTACAGGCCGCCACGGAATCGCTATTACGGCTGGCGAGAGCACCGTGTATATCGGCGGCAAGGACGTTACTGCGGCCACGGGCATGGCTGTTCCTGCTGGCAAGACTACTATTTTGCCGGTGACAACGACAAACGTTGATAACTTATACGTTATTGGCGGCGACTGCGTGCTGACGGAATTTTTCTAAGGCGGTGATGTTGCATGGCTGATTTAAATGATAAGCTGGCGCAGGCTGCGGACAGCGAGGTTCACCGTTCCTCGTGGCAGGCGACTAACCCGGACTTTGGCATGAATAAGGCTGCGGTTGGCACCATGACAGGCGGAGCGCTTCCGCAGCAGCCACAAACCGGTATGCCGAATCCGCAGGCCGCTATGGGTGCGCAAGACCCTCTGGAGATGCTCAAAATGTCCAGCACGCCGAGCCAAGAGCCGCTTTCGCTGGATAGTATTACCGAGGCGCAGAAAGAAAAGATTATGAAGTCTTTCCGAGAGTGCCGTAATATCGCTAACACGCAATATACCGAGGTCGTGGAACCGCGAATCCTGCATCGCCGTGATGTTTATCAAGGCACGGCAGAGTATTATGACAAGAAATTCCCTATCTTATCCCAGACCTCTCGCTGGGTTTCCAAGGACGTAAAGACTTCCTGCAACTGGATTCTGACCGGCATGATGGAGGCTTTCTGCGGCGCAGATGCTCCGCTTTCTGTCAAAGGCGTAAACGTCGATGATGATGAAGTTGCTTCTAAGGTGCAGGAGCTTGTACGCTACCAGCTTGAAAAAAAGAATGACTGGTATCACTTCTGCCAAGCTGCATTGCGCTGCGCGTTAAGCGAGAACTTCGCGGTAGCGAAGGTCTGGTGGAAGCACGAAGAAAAGCGCGTAAAGATGGAGTTTCTGCTAGGTTTGCAAGACTGGGAACAGATTATAGCTCTGATGGAAGGCACAGGTACAGGCAAAATCCAAAATTTAGAATTTACCGAGCTGGACGACGTGGATGACTTTGTGAAGTGTACCTACGAAGAAGTCAAGGTTACTGCAAACCATCCTGTTATTGAGTATGTGCCGTCGAGCGAACTGCGTTATACGCCAGATGCTCCGAATTTGCAGGACTGCAAGTTTGTTGCGCACCGTAAGATTGTGCGCGGCAGCTATCTGAAACAGCGCGAAATGGACGGCGTTTATAAAAATATCGACAAAGCACTGGAAGAATACGACCCCGGTGATACCAGCTCCACGATGCTTGACCGCTCTAATGACGTTGACAGGGCGGACAGCTTCAAGCGACCGAGCGACGAAGATAACGCGTCGAAAGAAGTAGAGCTTTACGAGGCATATTTGCAGGTTGACTGGAACAACGATGGCATCTACGAAAACGTCATTGTTCACGCTGTGGGAGATGAGCCAATCCGCATTTCCGAGAACGATTATGGCTTCCCACCGTTCTTTATTTGCTCTGCGGAATACGACCCGAATGCCGTATTCAATCGCGACAGCTCTACTGACATGCTGGAGCAACAACAGGATTTGAAGACTGCGGTGATGCGCCAGATTATCACGAATGTGGCAAAGAACAACGCTCCTCGCGTCTTCGTCAACGAGCGTATGGTGGATATGGATGCGCTGCTGGAAGGTGATGAGATTATTCCGACGCAGGGCGACCCCGGAACTGCTGTGCTTACGCCGCCGAGCTTGCCGCTTGCAGGTCTGACGATGGACGTTATCAACTATGCGCAGAATGAAATTGAAAGTCAGTCTGGTAGTACAAGATACAATCAAGGACTTGATTCTAACTCGCTAAACCAAACGGCGACGGGCATTACTTCAATCCTCGGGATGGCAGAGAAGCGCAACAAGATGGTTGCACGTTCTATCGCAGAACGTTTCTTCATCCCGATTTATAAGTTTGTCATTCTGCTGAACCAGAAATATCTGGAAGATGAGCAGATGATTCGATTGACTAACAAAACTCTCTCTATTCGCAAGGAAGATTTGGACATTGACTATGATTTAATTGTTAATGTCGGGCAGGGTGCAGGCACAAGGGAAGCGCAGATTCAGTATTTGATGCTTGTCTTGAACCAGATTTATCCGCAGCTTGCCTCCCAAGGCATCGTCAACGCAAAGAGCTGGTACAACCTCGTCGTGAAACTGCTCGAAGCGCTCGGCTTGCGTGATGTTTCTCAATATCTGCTTGACCCAGAATCTCCGGAAGCGCAACAACAGGCTATGGCCGCACAGCAGGCAGCAGCACAGGCACAGGCCGAAGCTCTGCAAAACAGCTTGCAGCTTGCTATTGCTAAATCTTCTGTTCCGCGCGTTAACCTCAGCCTTGAAAACCTGCCGCCAGATGCGCAGCGTGAATATCTCAAAGAGAAGCTGGGTATTGACACTACCGAGAGAGCGATTGCTGAACACGAGGTGCTTATAAAAAATGATTAAACGAAACGAAAGACAAATCCGTAATATCGCTTCTCGCGTTACTGTCCTGCAACAGATTGTTGTTGACGGGCAGGACGCTGAGGCGGTTTATAAATATGCGTTTGCGATGAAGAAAGAGGCCGATGTAAAGATGCTGGAAGCAGCACGTTCTGGCGGCGATATTGAGCAGCAGCGCAGTGATTATAGAGCGGTCTGCCGTTTGGTAGAAATGCTCGAACATGCTGCCTACATGGGTAAGCAAAAAGACAAAGCTCTGACCGAAATTACAGGCCAGAGCTAATTTTTTAGGAGGTAAAAACCATGGATGAAGGTATCGTAACAAATACTGCTAACGAAGCCCCGTCTGCGGCTCCCGTGGACTCTCAGAGCGTCGAAACTTACGATGCTAGCACAAACACTGGCGCAGGCGAAGAAAGCTCTGTAGAAGCCAGCAGAGAGCCTAGCAGCGACAGCGAATCAGGCAACGACTTGGGCGGTATGCGTTTTGAGGGCGACACTGGACGCTATCAGCTTGTAGAGGATTCTAACGGCAAGCGCTCCTTGAAGTTCGTTCCAGACGACAACTCTGCTACTGACGAAACGGACAACGAGCCGAGTGAAGGTGAAACTGGTGAACCAGATGTAGGCGAAGAGACTGTTTCCAATATTGCAGAGCAAGCTTATGAGCAGATGCAGCAGCCTGTCGAGAAGTATTCGCTCGAAGAATTGACCGCGGCTATCGGCGCAGGCAACATCGACGAGCGTCGTGTGCCCGACGAGTATAAGGCGCAGGTCGCAAGCATTAAAATCCAGCAGGCGCAAGCCCAGTACAATGCGCAGGTTGAGGCCAAAAAGAAGCAAGAGCAAGAGCTTCTAGCGCAGCAGCAGCTTTCGCCGGAGCAGCAACGTGCGCAACAGCAGCAGTTCCTTATGAATCTGGAGCAGGAAGCCAGCGCGAGAGCCGCACAAGATGCAGGTTTGAGCAATGATGAGCTTGAGAATATCAGCCTTATGGATGATGACGACCCGCGCGTAATTAACTATAAGCTGGCAAAGCAGTGGCATCGTGATGATATTGTCCGTACTTTGCAAAATAAATATGCCGAAGAAAGCGCGGCTCGCCAGAAACGAGCTGAGGTATACGGCGGTATCAATGAGTTCGTAAATGAAGCAAAGCGAACCGAGCCGAATTTCGACGCTATTGACAAGTTTATGGTGCAACGCGTCAACGAGCTGCCTTACAAAGAAGCGTCTGAGCTTATTCCTATTTTTGATGCTCTTAACAAAGGCACTATTACCGAGCCGCAGGCTGTGAAACTGCGTATGTATTACGAGCGCAGCCGCAAGGAATACTACGCTCGTAAAAATAAGCTGTCTACTACTCCGAAGCGAGCAGTTAGGCCTCCAGTAACCGAGCGAGCCGGTGACGGCGCAACCATGACGAAGAAATACGTCCCGGATTATCAAGCTTTGCGTAACGCCAGCCAACGCGAACGCGTACAATGGATGGCTGATTTCCTAAAGCAAAACCAGAAATAAAAATCCCAAGGCTTTCCCCGAGGCCGAAAGATTTTTGTTAATAAATTTTTTGAACAATGAGGTGAAAATTTAATGGCAATCAAAGACATTAATCGTAATCTTGGCCCTTCCGCTTCCCAATCTCATACCACGGAAGCTATTGGCCACGCGGAGGATATGAGTGAAGTTATCACTAACATCTCTCCCGAAGAAACCAAATTCTTATCCATGCTGCCTTCCGAAAACTCTGAGACCTTGTTCTTTGAATGGATGAGCGAGCATCTGAATCCCCCGAAAGTAAACGCCCATCTGGAAGATGAAGAGTACACTGCGGAAAAGGGCGGTTCTCTGCAGGGCTTGCAGAACCACAACCAGTATTTCGTAAACACTCTGAAAGTTACCGAAGCGCAGCGCAAGGTATCCAAGGTGTATCGCGAAAAGGACGAGCTGGCTCGCTTGATGACCAACCGCATGAAGGAACATGCTCATGATATTGAGTATGCTATCGTGTCCAACACTGTCAGCCATGCGGAAAGCGGCACAACCCCGGCCATGACGGGCGGTATTCCGTACTTCATGAAGGAAGAGACTCTGGACGTTACCGTCTCCACCACCGACGGCGTAATTACTGCCAGCGCAGCTCATGACATGAAGACTGGCGACTTCGTGTACTTCGATGCAACCAGCATGCCGACTGGTCTAAAAACCAAGACGATTTACTACATCCGCCTCGACGACACTACTCCGGCAACCAAATTCACTCTGTATAACACCCTCAAGGGCGCTATTGAGAAAATCGCCGAAGAGCAGGTTAAGCCCTCTGCTGCCGGTACCGCTGTGAAGATTATCAAGAATAACGTAATCTCCCTCGGCGGTGCTGCTGACTATACTCTGGACGATTTAAATACCGTCATGGAAATGGTTTACAACCGTGGCGGTAATCCGACCAAGGCTTATATGTCCCCTGCGAAGAAGCGTAAATTCAGCCAATTGGTGACTGCTTCCACGACCATCAATCGCGATATGACCAAAGGTCGCAAACTGGAACTGGTAGCTGACGTTATTCAGACCGACTACGGCACTCTGACCGCAGAGTCTCACCGTATGCTCCCGGACAGCAGCATCTTCATCATGGATACTGACTACATGCTGCTGAAATGGTTCCAAAAGACTCGCACCTTCGACCTGCCTAAGACCGGCACGTCTGATGCAAAGCGTATTGAGTCCTGGCTCGGTCTGAAAATCACCGCCCCTCGTGCTTCCGGCGCTATCTTAGGTATCAAGCGCTAATCTAACCTAGTCGATTTCGACCACTTTAAACCCCTCGGTTTCGAGGGGTTTTCTTATATGCTGGCATAGCACAACAGGCAGTGCAGAGCTTTCGTAAAGCTAAGGTTGCAGGTTCGATTCCTGCTGTCAGCTCCATAATATGCTGGGTTGATGTAATGGCAACATGGTCGCTTTGTAAGCGTCTCATACGAGTTCGAGTCTCGTACCCAGCTCCAGTTAAAAATAAACAATAACGGAGGTGCTATCAGTGCTTGTAAAGCAAGATACTTTTATCGACGAGAAGAATCGTTTTCACGTCGTAAACAAATACGACCACAGTGTCGGTGCAGAAGTTGCACGCATGATTGAAAAAGAGGGCGGCGGCAGAGGCACCCTAGGCAGAAACGGTGCAGAGTTCCGCTCTATGGGCGTTATTCCCTGCGAGATGTTCATGTACGACCCTTGGCTCATCGAGGCGCAGAAAGCGCAGCGAGCAGGCGACATGGGCGAATATACAAAGCTGATGCAGAAGTTCTTCGAGGTTCACAGAGAGTTCGCTCCGCTTATCCCGAAGAAGTATTATTGAGGTGAGCAGCTATGGCAATTACATTCAAAGAACTCAACCGTCTTATACGCTTTAAAACCAAAGACTTTAACGAAACAAGATTCTCTGACTTTGAAATCAGAGAATCTATCAACGAATGTTTGAGATATTTCAACGGCTCATATGCTTTACGTAACACTGATTTCCTTGAAAAAATGCGTGTCTATGACGAAGCCGAGATGAACGCAGCGATGCAAGAAGCAGGAATGGTAGATAGCGATGGTGCCCCGTATGACTTTAAAAACACAGGGGTAGAGCTACCAGCAGACTTTATCACCTTGCAGTCTGTCATGAGGTTAAACGATGGCTATATTATGTCACCCGCCGAAGGCATTAAAACCCCAGAGCCTTGGGAGTACAAAGTCACAGGCGACCGATTGTACCTCGGTTCTCCTAGTGCAAAGATTCTATACAGGGCAGGCTTGCCAGAATTCAAAGAGTCTAGCGGCGAAATAGATGTTCCAAATATCTTTAAGGACGCTATTGTTAAAGGAACCGTTATGATTCTTGAAAATAACGCAGAGACAGATGTATTGATGGAGGCTTTCGATGATATGCTGAGTAGCATTGTTCCAAGGCGCAGATATGTCAATGCACATATCCGTATGCCATTCAAGGTATAGGGAGGTAATGAGATATGAATGTTTCAACAGCAATCGCTCGTATCAAGGCTGCGGGGCATGATATTAGTGACGAATATACTAAAGAGCGTTGTTTGGAATTCCTGAATACAGCCTTGCAGCAGACATCTTCTTTGCTCATTTCTGCCAAGTACCCCGCTTTGGTAAGAGAAACCACGCTGCGTCAAGGCGACACGGTGCCAGAGAACTATATGCAGTCAGCAGGGTTTTACCCACTGCGTATGACAAATGGTTCGGTCGAAATTGTTGACGACGCAACCGAAGTTCGATTTCGTTACTGGGCTACGCCTCCGTTGCTCACTGAGGACGACAAAGAATTACCATATCAGCATGATGCCATTAACGAAGTTATCGTAAAGGCGGCTATTATTCTTGCCCTCAACGAAAATGAATATGATGTAAGCGCTGATAATTCTATTCTGACTGCCTTGCAGGAAGCTGTTTCTGCGGCAATGAGCGTACAACGGTGAGGTGATTAACTTATGGCTGGCACGGAAAGCCAAAAGCAGATAGTGCGCCTGCCGAATTTACCCAAGTCAATCCAAGGCGACGGACGTTATCTGATGAGCTTGCTTCAAGAAGCGATGCAGGAAATTGCCTTGCAGGTAAATCTTGCAAACGGGTTCAGCGCAGAAGAAATAAACCCGGAATCCGGCAAATATCCAACTCCAAGAAATTTCTTCTTGTCGTTTACGAGGTTGGGCGGCACGCTGTCGTGGAGTAGGATTGCTGACGAAAGCAACCTTGCTTATTATGAAGTGCGCACAGACACTAATATCGGCAACGCTTATGGGTTGCTGGAACGCACGACTGCTAACACGAGCAGCAAACTGCCACCGGACGCGACGGGGACGGTTTATCTTTATGCCGTATCTAAAGACGCAGAAGCCAGCAACCCTAGCCAACTTACTTACACAAAGCCAAGGCCTGACGCTCCTACGGATATTACGCTGTCTGTAACCAACGAAGGTACTCTGATTACTTTTCTAGAGATACCTTCTGACTGCGTGGGCGCAACAATCTATGTTGATGGCGTAGCTTATACTTCTACGGATAATATTTTCCTGCTGAAAGATGCGCCAACTTCCGTCAGCGTGGTTGAGGTTGCTTACTTTGACCAGTTCGGCGAAGGTGAGCGTGGTGTATTGTATATTACATTGCCAGACATTACAGGTTTTCTTGTAGAGCGCAACGGCTCGGAGTTAGACTTTTATTGGGATGCTGTAAATATCTACGGCGTAAGTTATGTAGTAAAAGTAGGAAAGACGGCTGACTGGGCGAAAGGCTTAGAAATATTTACAACCAAGACCAACGACAAGAACCGTTACATTTATCCGAATACGGGCGAGTGTTACTTAATGGTTAAGGCCGTGGATGAGCATGGCAACTATTCCAAGAATGCAGCATATTATCTTATCAGCAATGATGATGACATACATCGTAATGTGATTCTGGAATTCAATCAGAGCGATACGTTGTATAGTGGTAACAAGATTAACCTGCATTACGATGCTGACGTTAATGGGCTGACACTAGAACGCGATGCAATATATGGCGAATACATCATGGATGTAAAATTACCGCAGAAATATAAAGCTCGCAACTGGATGGATTTTACGCCAGTCCTTATTGGTAATAGCTCCGTGGAATGGGATGAAGCTGATTTTACATGGTTCGATGCGGGGAATCTTGCATGGGCTGGCGCGTTGGGCGATTTGGATAACATTGGTTTCAAACAGCAGATTGCATACCATCTTGACAATGATTCGACTCTACTGTTTAACGCACAGTTAAACAAATCGCTCTTGACTGACAAAAAAGAAGAGCCTGTAGACAAGGCTCACTGTGATAAATTTAAACCATCGCACTGGTCTAACGGTTTATATATCAGCCCGCTGACAAGGCTCTCATACAAACTGACAAACATTGTCGGCAAAATGAATTTCAGTTTCTGCCTAAAAACAGAAGGGGAACTGAAAGATACCATCATTGCCGTTATATTCGACGGGCATGGCAACTGGCTCAAGATTGGCTATGACGCTAGACTGAGACAGTTCTATTGCTTCGCCAGTGACGGCAACAATATATATCTGGACGATATTAGCAATAAAGATAGAGATTGGCTTACGATAGCTTTCTCTCAAGGAGCAGAAAAACGTAAGCTTTTTTTACATTCGTTTTCTAACGGCAATATGAAGAAAGCGGAGATTGGCGCAGCGCCCATTGCATTTGACGCAATAGGAAAAACACGCTGGGCGAATGCAACACGTCCGTGGAAAATAATGCAAGTTCCGTGGAAAATGTACTCTTTAACATTATGCTGCTACCCCCCCCAGAACAACCATTTACTGTAAAGGAGACGACACACAATGATTGAAGAAAAAAATCTTAAACTCAAAGGCACTTTTATGGCAACTTTAAAGCATCCTAACGGCGATATTGAAACTTTACGCAAGGACAATCTTATTCTGAATGTCGGTTTTGACTTTATCGCTGATGCAATCGGCAAGGCTTCTGGCAGACCGGGTGTTATGAGCCATACTGCCGTAGGCACAGGCTCTGATGCGGTTGCGTCAAGCCAGACCGCGCTCGTAACAGAGCTTGCTCGCAAGGCTGCCACTTATGCTCACACCGCAGGCACCAAGGTTTTTACGTTCAGCACCTACTTTGCTGCTGGTGAAGCAACGGGCGCGATTACCGAGGCTGGCATTTGCAACGCTTCCAGTGGCGGCACTTTTATTGACCGTGTAACTTTTGCGGTAATCAATAAAGGCGCTGATGACGAACTAACCGTAAATTTCCAATTCACATTGAGCTAAGAAAGGCTGTGGCATGAATGGCAGATACCGTTGACGTACAGATGAACAAAGGCACTGCCTACACATGGAAAACATCACCTTTTATGTGGAAAGATGCAATAAAAAGCTGGAAAGACGCTTCTCCGAATCAATATACAGTGAACCGTCTTTCCTATGTTTCTATTGCGGAAAAATCGCATAGGCACCAGAAGCTGAGAAAAATCAAAGAAACCCTCCATATAGCAGAACATAGGAAGATTAGGCTACGTATCCTGCTATATGAAAAAATCCGCACAACAGAAACATATTGGGACAACATTAAGTTTAATCTTCACGTATTAGAAATGTTTCAAACGGTAGACGGCATTTTACGCAAGTTCAAATTAATCCCTAGCGATTATATTTGCTTCGCAGATAAATCCAGTCGAAAGGCAACCATCAAGCGCAGGGATGGTTTAAAGCTGACGGATGAGTTCTTGCATCAAGCTGTTATATGGCTAGGCGTTGAGGAAAATATTAAAGCCATTGACAACGCCCTCAAAAATTATGAGTCGCATTACAGAGAGAGCATCAAACCCACGGAAACGCACAATAGGTATCTGTCAAAGAACAGGCGGGAACCTGTGCAACTCAAGGAAGCTTTTAATAGGTTGTATATTATTCGTAAAACTATTAAAGATGATATCGAGGTGGCAGAACAATTCAAAAAGCAGTATTCTCTGCAAGAACGTGATAGTTTTACAATTTACGACGCTTTTATCAAGGCTTGTGAAGCAGTGCTTTCCAACCTTGCTATACGCTATGGGGAACTGGACGATGAAGGTTTTATGAAACTTGTAAACGCTCCAAGCGGGTATACTGATTTTACTGATTTCAAAGTCGGCGAATATGAATATGAAGAAGCTCTTGTACGCATTGTTTTAGAAACTAAAGTACCGCAATTTCCTGCGAGTGTTGCTGATGTTGTACTCCATGTGGATATACCAGATACGGATGATAGAGGTATAACACAGATTACGGATACAGCGGCAGCAACAAAGGTTCATTTCAACAAGCATTATTACAACCCACCAGAGGTAAATGTTGTGCTTAGAGCTGGCTCTACTGCCAATAGCAATGTTGTTCCTTATATCGTCAGCACAGACGGGCAAGATGATGTCGGGCGATATTTTGAAGTGGAACTCATTGCCGCTAACGGCGAACGCACAACTGGTACTATTAGTTGGGTTTCTAAAGGATATTAACGGGAGGCATATATGCAAGATTATAAAGCTATAGACGAGAACGAGAATATGAGCGATGCTCCTGCGCAGATGGCGAAAAACGATAAAACTATTATCAGTAACTTCTCTGGCGCAGAAGAGCCTGATACCAAAATGCAAGGGCAATTCTGGTTTGATACTAGCACTAATAAACTTCAATTCTACAACGGTTCTAAATTTGTAACGGAAATCCCGTGCAGTATCACGGGCACAGCTGCTAGAGCTAAGGCTGATGAAAGTGGCAGAGTGATTGCTGACGCTTACTTAATGAAAAGTGAGGCCAAGACGAATTACCTTGGCATTGAAGATAAAGCTGTGTCCGCAACTACTGCTGATAAAGCTAAAGCTTTACAGACCCTTGAACGCAACGCAGCCTACAAAGTAGGTGATATTGCCTACACTACGCAGCTCCCGGCAGGCTACTACCTAGAGTGCGTAACTGCAGGAACAACGGGTGGCAGTGAACCTAGCATTAGCGTAGAATCGGAAAGTGTTAGTGACGGTACAGTAAAGTGGGGCGTAAAAAATTTACAAGACGCTAGCAAGTTAGGCTTGCCTGTTGGATTTGAAACATTTACGCTCAACCCAAACCTGCAAGCTGGATGGCTGCCCTTGCTAGGTGGAGAATATAGCCGTACTGCCTACGCTGACCTTTGGGCATGGGTGCAGACACAGAACGGCTATCTGGTTGAAGAATCTGCATGGCAAGTCAAGGCTGCTGCTAATGGTGGCAATGTGCCGTTTTACAGTAAGGGCGATGGTAGCACTACATTTAGAGTACCTGCACTGAAATGTTGGGTAAAAGGTGCGAATAGCATTAGTGAGATTGGTGGTTACTTAGAAG